>Ga0105046_10000298_pt1 | contig 66537 bp, 61 predicted proteins | sample MAT03_FD_78385 | JGI IMG/M metagenome (GOLD analysis project Ga0105046, IMG submission 78385) | Freshwater microbial communities from Lake Fryxell liftoff mats and glacier meltwater in Antarctica - MAT-03 (megahit assembly) | ecosystem: Environmental > Aquatic > Freshwater > Ice > Liftoff...
GTGACCTCATGACCGTCGGCTTTCTTAACTGGATTCTTATTTACTTATATACCCAAAGGTGAAAATGACCATTGATTTAATTCTCTTCCTAATACTTTCCCTCGTCGCCATCGCAGCCGCGCTGGGTATGATATCCAGCCGTAACGCGGTGTATTCGGCATTGTTCCTCGTGCTGAACTTTGTCACAGTGGCAGTCTTCTATTTGATGCTTGGTGCGCCGTTCATTGCCATGTCGCAGATCACGGTCTATGCGGGCGCGATCATGGTCTTGTTTCTGTTCGTGATTATGTTACTGGGCGCTGAAAATATTGCCTCAGTAAATGCGCTTCCGTGGCAGAGACCTCTCGCCATCACCTTGGCGGTTATCCTGATTGTTGAATCCACCTATCTCGTTTTCGTCCGTTCAGCTTCGAGCGCGATAATCACTGCGCCAGAGGCTGCGTTGAACGATATGGAAAGCCTGCAAAATATGGCGCTGGCACTCTTTGAGAAATTCCTTTTGCCATTTGAAGTTACTTCTGTTTTGCTATTGGTGGCAATGGTGGGCGCGATTGTGATCGCAAAACAGGAAAAGGCAGGGCAGAAATAATGATTCCAGTTGATTATTACATTATACTTTCGGCTGTTTTATTTACCATCGGCGCGCTGGGCGTGTTGATCCGCCGCAACCCGTTGATCATTTTCATGTCGATTGAGTTGATGCTCAACGCGGGCAACCTTGCCTTTGTGGCCTTTGGCCGCTCCTATGAAATTGCCGGCGGAGAACCCTTCTATACGGGACAGATATTTGTGTTTTTTGTCATCGCAGTCGCCGCCGCAGAAGTGGCTGTCGGACTTGCCTTGATCGTTGAAATTTTCAAAACCAAGAAGAACATCAATATTGACGAGATGAATTCTCTTAAAGGATAAGTCGATATTCGATACTCGAATGTCGAAGACCAAATATCGAGTATCGAGTTGCGGAGAACTTTATGTACTTAAGTGAAACAATTAGTTCAGGATTTTTCTTTTTAGCCCCGTGGCTGGTCTTTGCGCCCTTAACGGGTTTGCTGATCAATTTGATCTTCAGCAAGCCGTTTAAGTTCAGTGAGAATATGGTTGGTACTGTCGCGAGTCTGGCATCGGGAGCGGCGTTTGTCGTTTCGGTGCTGTTGGCATATTCAGTCTCGATCAATCACGGTGAAGTAGTGCGTTGGCGTTTGGCAGAGTGGATTCATATCGGCACACTCAACCTCGATTGGACCTTCCGCATGGACTCGCTCTCCACCACCATGATGCTGGTTGTTTCGGGTGTCGGCACGCTGATCCATATCTATGCCATTGGATACATGCACGAGGATGTGCGTTTCAAACATGACGAAGGACGCTTCAACCGCTTCTTCATCTTCCTCAACCTGTTCATTGCAGCCATGATGATTCTCGTCTCAGGCGACTCGTACATGATGCTCTTCGTCGGCTGGGAAGGCGTGGGACTTTGCTCCTTCCTGTTGATCGGCTTCTGGTACGAGATGGATACGCTTGGGCGCCCGTCGTGGGCCAATTCCAACGCAGCCAAAAAAGCATTTATTGTCAATCGTGTCGGCGACTTCGGTTTCCTGATCGCGGGTTTCCTGATGTTCTGGCATCTCGGCTCCTTCCAATTTGACGAGGTCTTCAAAGCTGCACCCGCAGTTGCAGAGTCTGCTCCGTGGGTGATCGTGGCGATTACCTTGTTCATGTTAATCGGCGTGGCGGGCAAATCAGCGCAGATTCCGCTTTACATCTGGCTGCCAGATGCGATGGCTGGCCCAACCCCTGTCTCGGCTTTGATCCATGCCGCGACAATGGTGACGGCGGGTGTCTATCTTGTGACTCGCTCGGCTTCTATTTACACACTCGTGCCGCAGGCGCAATATATCGTGGCCATGGTCGGCGCAGTCACCGCGCTTTTTGCTGCGACGATTGCCGTCGGTCAATACGATATCAAAAAGGTTTTGGCCTACTCCACGATTTCTCAACTTGGCTTCATGGTTGCCGCGGTGGGTATGGGCGCATATACAGCGGGTATGTTCCATCTTATTACACACGCCTTCTTCAAGGCTTTATTATTCCTTTCAGCGGGTTCTGTCATCCTCGGCATGGAGCGCGGACATCATCACGCGGCGCACGCACACGCTGCGCGTGATGAAAAGCCAAAAGGAAAGCATGCCCTGAGCAAGGTCGAAGGAAAGAAAGAAGTAAAAAATCATGGTCACGAAGAGCATGGTGACGAAGTCTTCGACCCAGGTGATATGCGCAACATGGGCGGACTTCGCAAGACCATGCCCGTTACATTTTGGCTGTATATGATCGGCACGTTGGCGCTCGCGGGTATCGCTCCTTTCGCTGGTTTCTGGTCGAAGGATGAAATCCTGCTGGATGCTAATTTGCATTTCACAAGTATCTATTGGATATTGAGTGCAGCCGCATTCCTGACCGCCTTCTACATGGGGCGTCAGATCTGGATGGTCTTCTTCGGCAGGCCGCGCCACGAAGCCGCCGCGCACGCCGAAGAAAGCCCAAAGGTGATGACCGTGCCGCTGATGGTACTCGCAGCTTTATCGGTATTGGGCGGCGCGTTGAATCTTCCCTTTGAAGGTTTCCACAATCTCGGCCACTGGCTGGGATATACCCTCGGCGAAGTCGAATCGCTTCCGCTTGATCTAAAGGTCGCGGGCATTTCCACGGTTCTTGCGCTGGCCGCCATTTTTATTTCATGGCTCATCTACGGGCGCAATCCGCTCAAGGCTGGGCAGCCAGACCCGCTCAAGAAACCGCTTGGTTTCATCTTCACGGGTATGGAAAATAAATGGTTTGTGGATGAAGCATATTTTGCCGTCATTATTAATCCATTCAAGAAGACATCGCAGTTCCTTGCGGATGTGATCGACTGGCGCTTCTGGCATGACTTTGTACATGATACGGTTATTCTGGGAACTTATAACTGGCTGAGTGAAGTTGCACTCAATCAATATGCCGATCAAAAAGGCATTGACGCTTTCGCAAACTGGCTGGGCGCCGCAACTCAATCAGTATCAGCCGCCCTGCGCAAAGTCCAGAATGGATTCGTGCGTTCGTACGCGTTATCCGTCATGCTAGGCGTCGTATTAATTTTAGGATATCTTATCTTTAAGTAGTTGCAGGTTGGAAGGTTAAAAGGTTTGAACGTTTCAACCTTCCAACTTTCAAACTTGTCAACGATCTCAATTCGAGGATAGAACATGGAATTTCTCTTACAACCTCTTACTCTTCTGACCTTCTTCCCGCTCGTGGGCGTGCTCGTGATTCTCTTTATGAATTCCGAAGCAAAGACCGCCATTCGTTGGGTTGCAATGGCCACCACCCTGATCACGTTTGGTATTTCGCTTTGGGTGCTGACTCTCTTTACCGCATCCAACCCTAATTTGCAGTTGGATGCCAAATACCCGTGGATTCAAGTGGCGGGCTGGAACATTTACTACTATCTCGCGGTAGATGGCTTGAGCATTCTGCTGGTCTTGCTCACCGCCTTCCTGACGCCGATCTCCATCCTGTCCACTTGGACAGCCGTGGAAGATCGCGTCAAGGATTTCATGATCTTCTTCCTTTTGTTGGAAGTAGGCATGATGGGCGTCTTCCTCGCGCAAGACCTGTTCCTGTTCTACATCTTCTGGGAATTTACCCTCGTGCCGATGTACTTCCTGATCGGCTTGTGGGGCGGTCCGCGCCGTATTTATGCGGCGATTAAGTTCTTCCTGTATACGATGGCTGGTTCCATTTTGATGTTGGTCGCGATCCTGTTCCTTGGCATCCAGACCAACACGTTCAATATTCCTGAGATGCTTACTGTTTTGCCTGGGCTTTATTCATCAGGTACGATCACTGCCGCAACTCAGATGCTGCTTTTCATTGCCTTCGCCGCAGCCTTCGCCATCAAAGTACCAATGTGGCCTTTGCATTCCTGGCTGCCCGATGCCCACGTCGAAGCGCCAACTGCCGGCTCTGTGATCCTGGCTGGCGTTCTGCTCAAGATGGGTACTTATGGTTTCCTGCGTTTCAACATTCAGCTTTTTCCAAATGCGACCATCGCAGCCGCCCCGTGGATCGCACTCCTCGCGACCATCGGCATCATCTATGGTGCGGCGGTTTCATACGCACAGTCTGATGTGAAAAAACTAGTCGCGTATTCATCTGTGAGTCACTTGGGATTTGTCATGCTCGGTATGTTCGCGCTCAATGTTCAGGGTGTATCAGGCGCGATTTTGCAAATGATCAATCACGGGTTAAGCACCGGCGCGTTATTCCTCCTGATTGGTATGGTCTACGAACAGACTCACACCCGCGAGATCAAAGTCTACGGCGGCTTGTGGAAAATCATGCCGATCTTCGGCACGGTCATGTTAATCTCATCGCTTTCGTCCATGGGTTTGCCTGGCTTGAATGGCTTCGTTGGTGAATTCACCATTTTGCTTGGCGCGTTTGGTTCCAAGGCAATTGGCAGCCCGTGGTACGCGGGTATTTCTGCCATCGGCGTTATCATGGCAGCGGTCTATATTCTTTACATGTTCCAGAAAATGTTCCTTGGACCCGCAGGCGAAATCACCAAAGAACATGAACTCAAAGACCTCAACTGGCGCGAGATTCTCACCGTCGCTCCTTTATTGATCTTAATGTTCTGGATCGGCCTCTATCCTGCCCCGTTCTTCAACTTGATAGCTCCCGCTGTTGAGCAGCTTTTATCCGCGTTACCTTTATAGTAAGACCGTTGACCATAGACCAAAGACCGCCGACCAGTTTCGTTACTGTTCACCGTCTACTGTCCACCGTCTGCCGTCAAGATTTTTGGAGCGTTCATGACGCAAACTGATTTTTCTACTCTCCTCCCACTGACCATCCTCGTTGCATGCGCCTGTGTGCTTTTGCTGGTTGACCTCTTCATCCCGAAGAACCGCAAGGGCATCACTGCCTTTCTTGCGGCGTTGAGTTTGGCTGTCACATTGGGATTTACCATCTCGCAGATTGGAAGCGAAAGCACAGGCTTCAACGGCATGGTGACTCTCGATGGTTTCTCTGCATTCACCAGCATCCTGATTCTTGTCAGCGGTCTGCTTGGCTTCGCACTCGCTTACGGCTATCTCAAACGCATGGGGCTGGAACGCGGCGAATACTATGTGCTCATACTCTTCAGTATCAGCGGCATGATGCTCATGTCGCAAGCCTCAGACCTGATCATCGTCTTCCTCGCGCTTGAGCTGCTCTCAATTCCACTCTATGTGCTGGCCGCCTTTGCGCGTCCCAATCTTCAATCAGAAGAAGCAGGCGTCAAATACTTCCTGCTCGGCGCATTCGCCACTGGATTTATCGTCTACGGCACCGCCTTGATCTTTGGCGCGACAGGAACCACATCCCTGAGCGGAATCTTCAGCGCCGCTTCAAACGGGACCCCCAGCCTGCTCCTGACCATTGGGGCTGCTCTGCTCCTTGTGGGCTTTGGCTTCAAGGTTGCCGCTGTTCCCTTCCACATGTGGACGCCCGACGTATATCAAGGCTCCCCAACGGCTGTGACCGCCTTCATGTCATCCGGCGCGAAGATTGCCGGCTTCGCTGCGTTATTGCGCGTCTTTGCCACCGCCTTCCCCGCCCTCTCCGCCGATCTGACAGATATCCTTTGGGCGCTGGCCGCGTTGACCATGATTGTCGGTAACATCACCGCCATTTCACAAACCAATATCAAACGTATGTTGGCGTATTCCAGTATTGCGCACGCGGGTTATATCCTGATGGCTTTTGTGCCGTATGGCAATAAAGACGTGATGCCCATCTCCATTGCCGCTGGCTTGTTCTACCTTGTCTCTTATGTTGTGACCAACTTCGGCACATGGGGTGTTGTCATTGCGCTTGAAAAAGCCGAAGGCAAGGGACTTGAGATCGCAGACTACGCCGGCCTCGCGAAGAAATATCCCGCCCTCGCCGCCGCCATGACCGTCTTCATGCTTTCCTTCATCGGCTTCCCGCCCACCTTGGGCATGGTCGGCAAGTTCTACCTTTTCCGCGCCGTTATCGCTGGTGGATATCCAGGCCTCGCCATTATTGGCGTGGTCACTTCTCTGGTATCTGCATATTACTATCTGCGTGTCGTGGTCAACATGTACATGCGCGAAGGCGATCCAACCATCGAACGCGAATCATGGCTCGACTTCACCACAGCCATTACAGCAATTACAACCGTTGCGCTAAGTTTCGCGCCGCAATGGTTATTCCTGATGGCAAGCACTGCTGTCTTTAGATTATTCTAAAAATATATTCACGAAGAAAAACTCCGAGTTTCCAAAACTCGGAGTTTTTCTTTTGGTAAAATCGTCCCATGAAAAAAGACTCCATCAAAGGCCGCGCTGTTTATGTGCTTATCCTGATCGTATTACTTAATATGATTTATCCCATTACAAGCGATGGAAATGCTGCTGCGTTGATTATTTATGAGGTGCTTTATGCGGGCTTGTTCGTGTCGGGTATCTTTATTACGAGCGATAGCCGTGTTCATCTAATATGGTCGGCTAGTATTGCGGTGATCTGGCTGGTAGCTGCGGTTTTATACGCGCTTGACCCAACCAGCTTTTGGAAGATTCAGGTTACGTATTTCATTCTGCTGATATTTCATGTCAACATTCTATGGGTTTTGATGAAATTTATCTTTACCGCAGAATCCGTCAATTCGGACGTGATTTATGCCGCTGCTGCGGTTTACTTCCTGCTCTCCTTCTTCTTCGTCCCAATTTACGGCATGTTGGAAGTGGCAGCTCCCGGTTCTTTTGTGGATAATACCCTTGGCACAGCAGTTTCCTGGCAGCAGTTTGTCTATTTCAGCCTGATCACACTCAGCACCGCAGGCTATGGCGATATACTCCCAGCCAGTCCATGGGCGCGGATGTTGGCTGGGCTTGAAGTGACCATTGGCGTGCTCTATGTCGCCATCCTGATGGCACGTCTGGTCAGTTTATATGAGATACATCGAAAGCCGCCGCAGTAATTTGTTGACACTCATTTCCTTTGCGGTATAATACCGTCCGCGAAGATTAACGGCCCCGTAGCTCAATGGCAGAGCAGTTGCCTCTTAAGCAATTTGTTGAGGGTTCGAGCCCCCCCGGGGTCACAAAAAAGGGTCTGATATTTATGTATCAGACCCTTTTGTTTTAATTCCCAAACAAACTCAAGACCCACACGATCAGCGGGGCTGCCGCCAGCGCGGGCAGGAAATTCCCCACACGGATCTTCTTTAACTCCAGTAAATTACTGACTGCGACGCCCATCAAGATCACGCCGCCGGTGGCGGTCATTTCGGCCATCATCGGGTCCGTGACCAGCGCATTAAGCTGCCCAGCCAGCAGACTGATCCCGCCTTGATACACAAGGATAATGAGTGATGAGAACATCACGCCCACGCCCAGCGTGGATGCGAATGCGATGGATGCAAAACCATCCAAAGTGGATTTCACAGCCAGCAACTTGTAATCGCCAGTCAGACCGTCTTGAATGGAACCAAGAATCGCCATGGGGCCGATGCAAAAAAGCAGGGACGAAACCATAAATCCGCGCACAAATTTGGAGCCAGCGCCAGTTTCACTGTCACTTGAAAAACGCTTTTCAAGTATTTGACCAAAGGCTTGCAGTTTGTCTTCGATGCCGATCCATTCGCCGAGTAACGCTCCGATGATCAACGCGCCAAGGACAATCAATTGATTGCTGCTTTTGAGGAACATCTGCAAACCCATCGCGGCAGTGAAAAGTCCCATGCCGGCAATGACTGTGTTCTTAAATCTTTCAGGAATTCGAGCGCCGAAGATTAACCCAATGGTTCCGCCAATCAGAATGGCGGCGACATTAATAAATGTGCCTGTCATGCTTCACCTTGTAAATATTTTTTTCTGTATGGTAGCTGCTCAAAAAACATCAATGTTTTCGTGAATTGATGGACCGCAGACCGCGGTCTGCGGTCCATTGGCCCAAAGCCATGGTTTGTGCCGTATAGAATAGTGCGACGGTGTTTATAGCTTGCGGGAAATTCTTGCGTTAAATATTGTTACGCAAAGAAATGCGTAGTTAGATTCTACGGTCTTGCGAGAGTCGTCTTTTTCCCTGCGTTTTGATTTTCAAGCAATTCAAGTACAAAACATAAAGATGAAAGTCGATTCAAGTAGCGTTGCAAGTCGGGATTAATCACTTCCTCTTCATCGAAGAGACTCACCACACACCGCTCCGCCCTGCGGACAACGGCTCGCGCCAGCGAAAGCGCCGCGCCGCCGAGCGTATCTCCCGGTAGAATAAATTCCTTGGGCATTTCAACGATCATACTCAATTCATCGGTTTGCTTTTCAAGCCAGTTTACCCGTGTTTCATCAATGAAGTGAAAACGCTGTGCATTCTCTGGCGTAGCGGCAACCTCAGCCATTAACTGATATAGATCGCGTTGCGTTTCAAGTATGATTGGCGCGGTTTGCGGCGCGTTACATTGCGCGCGCGCCAGCCCCAGCGCGGCTGAGGCTTCATCCAGAGCGCCAATCGCTTCCATACGGACATGATATTTTGGCACGCGCCCCTCACCGAGCAAGCCGGTTGTACCATCGTCGCCTTTTGCTGTGTAAAAAGTCATGTGCGCATTATAACCACTTTATCTTCGACAGGCGTATAATTTTCAAATGCTTATACCCATTCATGAAGAAATGACTCGCGCAGCCTTGAGTTCACGTGTCAGTCCGCGCGCGCTTGAAATCATGATCGCCGCCAATCGTAAACAGGATGCATTGTCCGGGCAGTTCGGCCACGATGAATATCACTTTGATAACAATGCCCTGGATGCGGGTCATCGTTATATTATTGAGCAGCGCGGCTACATCCTTACCGCTTTGCTTGCCCCCGGTGTACTCTCTGCCTGGGTTGCCTTTGGCAGATTGACTCATACTGTGCAGGATTTTTACGCTCATACGAATTACGTCGCTATGTGGCTTGACCAATATGAAGGCACGCCTCCCGCCCCGCCCGAAATTGATCCTGTTCAAAAGAGCTTGGTCGAAAGCCCGAACATGTACTCCGGCCGAATCTACCTGCCGCTGGATGCTTTATATTTTGTCCCATTTCTTCAGAAAATCTCACTCGCATTTTTACCGCAAGATTCGCATGGCAAAATGAATTTAGACTCGCCCAAACAAGGCCCGCGCTTTGCGTATGCGCGCGCCGCCGCGGTCAAACGCACACAATATGAATTTGAAATTTTAGAGAAAATTCTCACACCCGAAATGTTCGCAAAATTTACAGACGTGTAACAGAAAAACACACAGCAGAGAAAATATCAAGGTTGTTGAATCAGGCTTGAAGTTAAGCGGGAAGCGGGCACTTCATCCCCTTAACGAAAGGGTATAATCAAATAATGGATACAAAAACTCAACTTAACGAATCAGTCAAAGATGCCATGAAGAGTGGCGATGAAATCCGCAAGCGCACGGTGCGTATGGTGCTTGCCGCAGTGAAGCAGGCCGAAGTGGATAAGCAGGTCGTGCTTGAAGATCTGGCGATTGTGGCGTTGATCCAAAAAGAGATCAAGAACCGCCGTGAAGCCATTGAAGAAGCAATAAAAGCCAATCGCCCCGACCTGATCGCAGATAATGAAACTGAGATCAAAGTGCTGGAGGTTTTTCTGCCGCAAGCCATGCCCGCCGAAGAGTTGCGGGCGCTGGTGCAGGCCGCCATTGATGAGACGGGCGCTTCTGCGCCCAGTGATATGGGTAAGGTCATGAAGATTGTGATGCCTAAAATTGCGGGCCGCGCTCCGAATGATATGATTAGTTCCACTGTAAAAGAATTACTAACCAAGTGATCTTTTGCTGCGGAGAGCAGGCTGCTCTCCGCGGCTGATCCTTATGTCTGTACGTACCCCTGTTTCCACTCGTATTCGAATTTTGCAGATCAGCCTGATCGTTGCGGTCAGCCTTGTATCTTTTGCCGTGTTGATCACGCCGCTTGCTCTGCGCCCGACTACGCAGACGTTGGATGTGGGCGATGTGTCGCAAACATCCCAGCAGGCTCCGCGTGATATTGAATATGTGAGTGACATTCGCACTGAAGAAGCCCGCCGGGCGGCGGAGAGCGCGGTGCAATCTGTATATAGTGCGCCGGACGCCGCAATTGCCCGTCAGCAGATCGAGCGGTTGGATACGGCCATGCACTATATTACCGCTGTGCGCGCCAATGCGGATTTGACAACAGAAGAGAAAAAATCAAATCTGGTTGAGCTTAGTGATGTGCGCTTGAAACTTGAAACGATTGATTATGTGGTTGGGATTTCAGATTTGCGTTGGGAGGTTGTGCAGGCTGAATCTTTGCGGGTCTTGGAGCAGGTGATGCGGCGCGCAATTTTCGAAGATAAAGTGATATCCACTCAGGCTGCTATTTCTTCTTTTGTAAGCCTCACTTTAAACGAGCAGCAAGCCGCGCTGGTATCCGAATTGGTGGATGCCTTCATTGTGCCAAATAGTTTTTTTAGCGAAGAGCTAACCACCGCCGCCCGTCAGTCTGCGCGTGATACAGTGCAGCCTATTGTGCAAACTTATAAAGCTGGCGAAACGATCGTTCCTGTGGGCGAGATCATTACTCCCGCAGATATGGAAGCCTTTCAACAGCTTGGCATGATTCGTCCTGGTCAACGCTGGGAGGATATGATCGGCGCGGCGGCCATCATTTTGCTCTCGGCATTTTTTGTGCCTCTTTATTTTTATCGCCGCAAACGCTCGGTTGTGGTAAATGACCCGCGCAGTATTTTTGTGATCGCAATTATATTTATTGTTTTTTTGATCGGCGCGCGCCTGTTTACCAACCGCACCCTGGCTCCTTATGGCTATCCTTTGCAGGCGGCCGGGTTATTGATTACAGCTTTGTTTGGGCTGGAAGTAGGTCTGGTGATTGCCATTCCCCTTTGCTTGATCGCCTCTTATGGACTGCCCAATACACTCGACCTCGCGCCATATTATTTACTCTCTTCTCTAATAGGATTGCTTGTGCTGGGTCCCGTGCGCCGTTTTTGGGGATTTATACGGGCGGGCATTGCCATTTCGCTTTCAGGATTTGTGGTGCTGATGGCCTATCGTCTGCCGTTCTTTGCGCCTGATTGGCTGGGTATTGTCCAATTTGTCGGCGTGGTTGCCTTTGCGGGTTTCGCCGCGGCTAGTATCACATTACTGCTTCAATATTTATTTGCCCAGTCTCTCGGGCTTACTACTGCGTTTCAACTGCTTGATATTTCGCGCCCTGATTTTCCGCTTTTGCAATTTCTGCTGCGTAATGCGCCGGGTACTTATCAACATAGTTTACAGGTTGCCAATCTGGCTGAGCAGGCCGCTGAAAAAATTGGTGCCGATCCGCTGCTCACACGCGTTGGCGCGCAATTCCATGATATTGGCAAGGCGCTCAACCCCACTTTTTTTATTGAGAATCAAGTCCCTGGGAATGTGAATACGCATCATGATATTGCGCCGGAAGAATCAGCCGCGACGATTATTCGGCATGTCACAGATGGCATTCAACTTGCAAAAAAATATCGCCTGCCAGGCCGTTTGCATGATTTTATTCTTGAGCATCATGGCACACTTATTACGCGCTATCAATACACACAAGCTATGGATGCGGCGGGCGGCGATGTAAGCCAAGTGAATATTGAAGATTTTCGTTACCCTGGCCCGCGCCCGAGTTCACGTGAAACTGCTTTGCTAATGCTGGCAGATGCCACGGAAGCCCGCGCCCGCGCCGAACGCCCCATCAACGATGATGACTTGCGCGCGCTTGTGCGTAACGTGATCGATACTGTGCAAAAATATAGTCAACTGGATGATACGCTGCTTACCCTGCGTGACCTGAATCTGATTACCGAATCTTTTGTCACCACCTTGCGCGGCACGTATCATCCGCGTATACAATATCCTAATGCGAAAGTCGCTGACCAGGATTCGACCATCCACTCTCCACGGAAAGAAAAATGATAAACATAGAATCACAGCAGGATTTTTCAGACCCAGCGTTACTTGAACGTGCTGCCCGCTTCACCCTTAACCTTGAATCTGCTCCTGCTGACGTAGACATGACCATCGTCCTGACAGATGATGCGCAGTTGCACGAATTGAATCGCGAGTATCTCGGTGTAGATGCGCCAACCGACGTGCTCTCCTTCCCATCTTCTGAAATAGACCCCGAAACGAACACTCCTTATTTTGGCGATATTTTGATTTCGATTCCGCGTGCCATGCAACAGGCGCAGGCGGCGGGTCATACGCTGGAGGCTGAAGTGCAATTGCTGGTTGTGCATGGCACATTACATTTGCTGGGTCACGACCATGCTGAGGCGCAGGAAAAAGCCCGGATGTGGAAAGCGCAGGCTGAGGTGTTGGAAAGACTCGGGTTATCTGCCATCAAGATACAGGATTCATAGCAGCGTGATGGCTTTTTTACGGTCCCGTATCCGTTCGTTTCGTCACGCATTTCGCGGCTGGCATTATGTTTTACGTACACAGCAAAACGCATGGATTCACAGCGCCATCGCCACGGCTGTATTTGTTTTAGCGTTTTGGCTTCACCTGCCGCCGCGTGACTGGGCGGTATTAATTTTGACGATTGCCATGGTGTTCGCCGCCGAATTTATGAACACGGCCATCGAAGCCGTGGTAGATCTGGCCAGCCCGGATTTGCATCCGCTTGCAAAGATCGGCAAGGATGTAGGCGCGGCGGCGGTCTTGGTTGCTGCACTCGCCGCGATTCTGATTGGCTTATTGATTCTCGGCCCTCCGCTCTGGACGAAATTGACTTTACTGATAGCTGTTCACTGATAACTGAAAACTGGAGCTTCTCATGACTTTATCTTTTAAATTTGGTACCGTTGGCTCACCTTCAGGCACACCCAAGAAACCGGGCGGCTCTGTAGGCGCAATTGGATTTAGCAAATCGATTGGCTTGGACACCCTGGAACTTGGCTGGGTGCAATCAGTGCGTGTGACCGAAGTGACTTGCGCAGCGATTAAAGCGACAAGCGAGGAACATGGCGTAGCGTTGAGTGTACACGCGCCGTATTTCATTAACTTAAACGCAAATGATGAAGAGTGGCCTAAATCACGCAAGCGCCTGATGGATGCGGCGCATTATGGTTATCTCGCGGGTGCAACAGATATTATTTTTCACCCGGGTTCGTATTTTTTAAATGACCCGCTTGAGGTGTTGAAGATCGCCATTCCGCGTTTGCAGGGCTGCGTGGATGAACTAAAGAAAAATGGCGATAAAGTCACCATTCGCCCGGAGACGATGGGCAAATCGGCCATGCTGGGTTCGTTTGAAGATGCAGTAGCGATGAGCAAAGCCATGGACATGGTTCTGCCCTGTCTGGATTTCGCCCATCTACACGCCCGCCCCGGCGATGGCACAATGAACACATACGATGAATGGTCACGGGTATTGGAATTCTATGGCCGTGAACTGGGAGAAAAAGCTCTCAAGCGTTTACACATCCATCTTTCCGGGATTGAGTATGGGCCCAAAGGCGAAAAGAATCATCTCAAACTCGCCGATGCCGATTTGGATATGAAAGCCTTGTTCAAAGCATTGAATAAATTTGGCTGTGCGGGACGCATCATGTGCGAAAGCCCCATCATGGAAGAAGATGCGTTGACAATGAAGAAGACCTGGGCGCAGGTGAGTGGGGAGAAAATATAAGGATGAATGATAAAAAGAGTGCAGGCATTTGCCTGCACTCTTTTACTTTGGGTGTGTTTCATTTCAGTTGAAACCGTCCCGAAGGTTGGCACAAACGACCAAATTTTCTCGACAAAACCTTCGGGACGTTCTTTTTGTCAACTCATTTGAAACACACCCTTTTACTTTTCACTTCTCACTTCTCTGCTTTTCGGCTTGTATTCAAACCTATGCCCGTGAATTTCCATATACGGCTGCCAGTGTTTATAACTAATGGCGCGGATTCTTCGCCTGACTTCATCTGCGCTCATATCTGCTGTAATTTTGAATAACTCATCAAACTGTTTGCGTGAGAAGGGCGGGCGCGTCCAGGTTTCTGTTGAAGCTGGTAATTCTTTTCCTTCGGCCATGAGTTGGGTGATCTCGAAAAATAATGCCATTTGGTTTTCATAGGTGCGTTGTAGTATTTCCTCCACGCCGTCTTCGGGCTGGACGGGAAAACGCCTGACCTTGATGATTTTGCCTGTGTCTACTTTGCCTGCCATGTGATGACAGGTTGAACCGTATTCTTTGGCATCTTCATATAAAGCAAAATTGTTACAGCCAATGCCGGGGTATTCAGGCGAAGCCGGGTGAAAGTTAATGGCGGCTATCTTTGCTTGATTCAATAAAGACTCGGGTACGACCCAGCGCGAAAGGTACGAGATGATGTAATCACCTTCCCATGCGCGGATGTTCTCTGGCAGCGGGTCGCCCCATTTGCCGAGGCAATAGGTGACATGTGCAAAATGGCTTTGACAATAGTCCAGCGCGCGCGCGCAATCGGGGTCATCGGCTTTGCCGAGAAAAAGCAGGGACGAAGTGGATTGAGTCATAGAGGTCATTATAAAATTATTTTCCAAAAATATAAAATAGCGGCCCTGCTCATAGTTGGGCAGCCAGCTCAAAGTCAGAGGGTAGAAGCGAGAACATGTACGCGTCGCTTATCCGCGTTCCGATTACCATCCTGTTTAATAAAATTCCTTCATAGTGTGCCCCAACTTTTTCTGCAACTCGTTTACTGGGTTCATTCCCAACTGCGATGACGATCTCAGCGCGGATCAAGTTCAGTCTTTCAAATGCGAAGCGTGCTGCCAGTTGCGCGGCCTGCCCGGCGATTCCTGCGCCGTGACGTGAGGTGCGTACCCAATACCCAATATTGCAAAAATGGTAAATCGGATGCATATGACTTAAGCTGCAGCCGCCAAGGATCTCACCAGTTTTTGCATCCACGACCGCAAAGGCATATAGCGATCCATTTGACCAATAGGTGCGGGTTAATGTGATGAAATTAAGCGAGGTTTCACTTGTGTATCTTTCGTTTGCCCACGACATCCACGGCTCGAGTTCGGGGAGTGATTCATGCACAGCTTGATGCAGGATATTTTCCTCGCCAAATTCAAAAGGACGCAGGGTGATGATTCCATCGGTGAGTGTGATAAATGGCAGCATGGTTTCTCTTGGAAAAATAAGTTTTAGTACATCAAAAAATAAACTTCGGAGTGCAGGCTTCAGTCTGCTTTTTAGAAAATGCGGACTGAAGCCCGCACTCCGCAATTAAATAAAAACGGAGACACAATTTCACTGAGTTTGTTTTCTCTGTGTTTTGCGCCTCCATGGGTGGTTTGAAAAAAAATCAAGTTGTAATATATTCTCTCAGACTGTGTTCCACTGCGTAGGCGGCGGCTTCCGCGCGATTGCTAACGCTCAACTTTGAGAGAATACTTGAAACATAATTACGCACCGTACCTTCGCCAAGGAATAAATTCTTCGCGATCTCGCGGTTGGTCTTGCCTTCTGAAACGAGCAGCAGCACATGTTTTTCCTGCTGACTCAAATGAGCAAAAGCCGAGGCTTCTTCTTCCTTCACTGCGCGCCGCACTTCTTGAAACACGCGCTGGGTAACTGCCGGGTCCAGCAAAGCCTCGCCTCGCCCAACAGATTCGATGGCCTTCACCAGATCTTCACTTCCGATCTGTTTGAGAATATAGCCTGATGCGCCCGCGCGAATGGCAGAGAATAACATTTCATCTTCGGCATAGGAAGTAAGCATGATCACTTTTGTATTCGGGTATTGATCTACGATCTGCTCACAGGCTTCAATGCCTGATGTGCCCGGTAGACGAATATCCATCACGACCACATCGGGTTTCAGAGATGCCACCTGCTCCAACGCTTCACGCGCCGAACCTGCTTCTCCAACGACTTCAAATTGTGGGTGACGCTCCAGCAAAGATTTCAAGCCGAGTCGCACCACTTCGTGATCGTCTACAAGGATAATTCGTTGCTTTTTCATTCGGCTATTTTACCCCGAAACACACAAAATACGGGCAAAGTTCACTGTTTTTCTACTTTTTTCAAGGTTTGCAAATGTTCTTCAATGTGTGCCAGGCTGCGTTCCACCCAAAGCTGCATGGTCAGTTGACTGCCCATCGTTTCGTGGCGGCTAATGCGCGACCATGTCTCTCGCGGCTGGTTCTGCAGCATGTCACACAACCCATTTACATTGGCCATGAATTCATTCAAGATTGTAGTTAATGATTCTGTCTTGTCATACTGACCGAGCATCCAGGCGTCTGCATCAAAGTTTTTAAATTCAGGAATGTTTTCGTCAATTGTTTGCTGAACGCGCACCCCGTATACAAACTTATTCACATCACGCGTATGTGCCGCGAGTTGATGTGCCGTCCACTCGCCTTCCACTTTTTCATGCGGATCACTAAGCGCTTCACACGCAGACCGTAACTCCTGCGCGGCTTCCCTTAATCTCTCCAGCATTTTTACACGATATTCAAGTAATTCCTTCATTCCGCCTCCAAAATGGAAATCACACTATTAATGATATCCACCGAGTTCTCAATCGCATAGACCCGAACCCCATGTGGACTTAATTCCAAATCTGCCTGCTGCGATAAAACCACCAGCCCCGCCTTGCTGGATAAATAAGCCCCCGCATCTTTTTTGGACCCTTCGCCTGTTCCTGCTACGATATTCAGAATCGCCCCGTGACCTTGTTCTTTCATCACGCGCCCAGCAGACTGCGTCATCAAAAACGCGCCCGTGAGATTTACATCCAGCGTACGGTGCCAGTCCCATTCATCCATGTTGAGCAGAGACATATGCGGCTCCACCGCCGCGTGGTTGACTAAAATATCAATGCGTCCAAATTCATCTTCGACAGCCTTTACCAGAAATTGCCCGCCAACTTTTTTTGCCACGTCCTCAATAAAGGCATTGGCTTTCCCGCCTGATGCAATAATTTCTGTAACCAATTCCTCCACGTTATTTGGAGAAATATCATTCGCGGCTACAATCGCGCCTTGTGCGGCAAAAGCGATGGCCAGCGCACGCCCCGCGCCTTTGCCTGCGCCTGTAATCAAAACAACTTTATCTTTCAAGTTAATCATCTTTCTCCTGCACCCTGATTCCTCATTGACACATCGGGATCGTATCAAAGTTTATATTTGCATTCAAAGGTAAGCCAAAATAGGGCGATGGATCGTAGGTATTGTTAATATCCAATTCATTTTTGAATTTCCCGAAGCCATCATCTTCGACAACAGAAACATGCAAATGCACACCGACAGGGTTGTTCGGGTCACCTGAATAATTCCCTTGATACCCAAGGAAGGTGCCAGCCTCAACATACACTTCTGAAGTGCCCATTGGGAATTCATGCGAGACAAATGAATTCCCTTGTGGATCGGCCATGTGAGTGTAGTAGACCCATATCTGCCGTCCAGACTGAAGCGGATCATTTGGCACGCGGATAATGACTGTGGATTTCCAATCGGATTGGCGGGTGAGATAGCCCGGGTACGCGGCTACGATAGGCGTTACGCCAATCTCTGTCCCGGCGAAAATATCTAATCCGCTGTGGCGGTGACCGGGGCGGAATGAATCGTCCCAGATAAATCCGATCAAGCCATTTGTGGGGAAAATGAATGGGGCATCGCCGCATCTGGTTCCAGAGGTCGTCATCAATTCTGGCCGTGAGGCTGGGTCTCGAAACCAATTGTAAACTTGCGCGGTGCGGGCGGAATTTCTTCGAAAGTAAAAGTACAAATATGTTCCTGCAATCAGGATTGCAATGAACAGCGCAATGAGAACGAATTTTTTAGGCATCCATGCATTATAACCATTTTGCCGCAAACCTTAAGTTTCGACTAATTTAGTAAATCTTTATTGATTTTTTGATTGTTTTGTTATAAGATGGTTATAGAAACATTGATAGTTGCTAAACTCGAAAGGGCAAACTTACCGCAAGGTGAGGACGCAAAGTTATGGGTCTGTGAAGCGTATAGCAGATTGCCAGACTGCCGAAGGTGATATTGCCTCGGCAGTTTTTTATTTAACGGCCAGGGCAGGAGGTGCAGAGCAAGAAATCATAATTGAAAGTGCCGGTTTGCCAGTAATATCATCAAATTTTTGTGAGGAGAATGATTTATGAAAGCAAAATGGTTTAGTACGATTTTGATTTTGGCATTGCTTGTTTTGAGTGTTGTACCGGCCGCAGGTGCCGCACCCGCTGCTGCTGACGATGGCCCTATATTCGCAGGTGTGGGAGACGATAATCTGGCGCATCCGAAGGGGGATGAACAAGCCGCCTTGAAAGCCAAAGCCATGGAAGCCCAAATTTTGGGCAAAACCAATGGTAATGGCAAGATTCACGAAGTGGCAAAAGGACAATTTGTTGAGTTAGGTTTGGAAAAGAATGACCGTGTTTTTGTGATTGTTGCCGAATTTGGTAACAGCGTTCACCCTTCTTATGGTGGGGCAGCAGGCCCTCTACACAATCAGATTGCACAGCCTAATCGCGCATTGGATAACACCACCATCTGGCAGGCGGATTTTAACAAAGCGCATTATCAAGATATGTATTTCAACCAAATGGTTGATTACTATGCCAAGCAGTCTTCTGGTCGTTATACGATCAATGGCGATGTGGTTGACTGGGTCAAAGTGCCTTTTAACGAAGCCCGCTATGGAAGTAACAATTGTGGAAGTAATGTTTGTTCTACAGTTTGGTACTTGATCCGCGATGCCATTAATAAATGGGTTGCTGACCAAAAAGCTGCCGGCATGACAAACCAACAAATTCATGACTATCTTGCGACATTCGATGTCTGGGATCGTTATGATGCCGATGGCGATGGAAATTTCGATGAGCCTGATGGCTACATTGACCATTTCCAGATCGTGCATGCAGGTGAAGGCGAGGAGACCGGTGGCGGCGCACAAGGCTCGCAGGCTATCTGGTCACATCGTTGGTACACAGCCTATCAGGGCATTGGCGTTTGGGGTCCTTCTGGTGGTACTCAAGGTGGTATGGAATTTGGAGGTGCTGGCACCTTTGGCAACCTTGGTGGTGCGGATGCCGTTGGCGTGTGGGTAGGTGACTACACCATGCAGCCCGAAAACGGTGGATTGGGTGTGTTTGCTCATGAATATGCTCATGACCTTGGCTTACCTGACCAATATGATACAGCCGGTGGTGATAACTCTACAGCTTTCTGGACGATTATGTCCAGCGGTTCATACCTTGGCACTGGCGCAAATGATATTGGTTCCCGGCCTGGTGATTTCAATGCTTGGGAGAAATTCCAGCTTGGTTGGCTAAATTATGAGGTGGCTAAATCTGGTGCAAAGAGTTCGATCAAGCTCGGACCCGCTGAAACCAATACAAAACAGGCTCAAGGTCTGTTCGTAGTACTTCCAGATAAAGAAGTGACAGTCCAACTTGCAAGCCCGTATTCCGGCTCTTACTTCTACTATTCTGGTTCAGGTGATAATGTAGATAACAGTATGACCCGCAGTGTTACTCTTCCCGGCGGGGCTGTATCCCTTAGTGCACAGGTAAACTTCGAGATCGAGTTGGATTGGGATTACGCCTACCTGACAGTCAATGGTACCCCAGTCGCTACTAACCTCTCCACCAATACCAACCCGAACGGCCAAAACTTTGGCGAGGGCATCACTGGTGACAGTGGTGGAAACTGGGTTAACCTGACAGCTGATCTTTCAGCATACGCTGGTCAAACCGTTGCTATTGGATTCCGCTATTGGACTGACGGAGCGTTTGTCGCCCCTGGCTTCATGGTGGATGATATTGTCATTAGTGGACAGGCACTCGATGATGCTGAAAGCAATTTCGGCTGGGCTTTCAATGGCTTCACTACAACCACTGGCACAGAAACCAATTACTACTTCAATGCCTATATTGCTGAATTCCGCCAGTATCGTACCTACGATACCGGCCTTCAAACTGGTCCCTATAACTTTGGCTTCCTTAATACATTACCTGATTGGGTTGAGCACTTCCCATACCAGGACGGTATGTTGGTCAGCTATTGGGATACATCTTTTACGGATAACAATACCAGTCAGCATCCGGGCGGTGGTTTGATTCTGCCAATTGACTCGCATCCAGCGGCGCTTATGCGCCCTAATGCAACTCCTTGGCGCTCTCGTGTTCAGGCATATGACTCCACGTTCACGCTTGATAAAACAGACGGCTTCACGCTCCATGTTGATGGCGTAAATTCTGTAATTCCAAGTCTGCCTGGCGTTTCGGTATTCAATGATAGTACTCAGTATTGGAATCCGCTCACACCTTTGGCTGGTGTGATAAATCCGAATACAGGTACTGAAATTCGCATCAAGAGTATTAGTGCCCAAGGTGGCTTTATGCAAATTCAGGTTACGGCGCCCTAAGTTCGTTTGAGGTAAGATTTATATTTCTGCCGCAGGCAACCCTGCGGCAGAAATTTTTATTGTGGTGTTGGAAAAATGTTATCCGGAGGGTGTATACGACATAATATGACCCTGCTAATATCATCTGTGTGATACGAATAGGACCCTCCTTTTGCTTCAAACAAGATTTGATAACCTGGTGTCAACACTTGGGCATAAATAATTCCTGCTTGTGGGCATTCCAGGCTGGCATCCGGCCAGATCATGGCTTCTACTGAAAAGAGATATATCTGATCTTCACTGACCTTAAATTTTCTTGCGAGGCTTTCCTTTGCAAGTTGCACCATTTTTTGGGCTTGTGGATCTGGATATATGGTTGGTTCAGACATATCAATACCTTCGTTGAATTCAGATAATAGTGTGGGAACTGCCTCCCTTGTTGAAACTGGCGTTGTTGCTTTTTCTGTGGGAATCACAATTGACTGACACCCAGCTACAAAAATAAAGGCAGAGATAACTTGCAGGTTTAACAAGACTTTCATGGTTTAAACTCCTGTTGATAAATATAAGACGTTTAATTCATTGAAAAGTTCATTTTTTCTGACGTTTTTTTTTCTATTTTTTGCTGATATTTTTCTTATGTTTGCTGGTTAAGATAGTGAAAATGATAAATCAATAGCGCTGAATCGGCCCGCCCGAAGAAGATTAAAGTCGCTGTTCATTAAGGAAGCCTAATCAAAAAGAGGCGCTTTCACAGCGTCTTTTTGATTTAAGAGAAATTAGATCGATTCTGTTATCTTATACCTCATCAAACTTTCATGAAATCAGGCAGTATAATTCGGACATTCTTAATTCCTGGAGTATCCCCTTGCGCGTTAAACATTTCTTCTTCGCGGTGTTAATCATCGCTGTTCTGAGTGCCTGCGGCGGAAAATCAACAGAGATCGCGCCGCCCACAGTGGTGCCATCTCATACGCCGATGCCTACAGCCACGATCATCCCCACACCATCCACGCCGCTGGCAATTTTGGTTTTGCCCGTGGATATGGATCAGACCACATCTGATCTGTATCAGAAAACTGTATATGATTTGGCGCAGCAATCCAATTTTCGATTCCAAGTGCGCAACAGCCTGACCGCCGCAGACCTCACGGACTCAACTTTGAAAGTGGTCATTGTCCTGCCGCCAGACCCGGGTATTGTTTCTCTGGCAGCCACAGTTCCGGGCGTGCAGTTTTTAGCAGTTAATATTCCCAATCTCACGGCGGGGGGGAATTTGAGCGTCCTGGCCGGCGACAGTCAGGTTGAACTGCCGGCTTTTCTTGCCGGATACATTCTGACCATGCTGGTTGAGGAATATCACATTGGCATGGTGATTCCAAAAGATAATGTGGATGCGCAGCGCGCCTACATTGCCTTTGCCAACGGGAAAACATATTATTGCGGATTGTGCCGTACTTTTTATATTGATCCAATTGGGTATCCCCAAAAGACCGAAGTCCTCACGGATGAAAAAACAGAAAATTATGGCGCTTATGCCAACCTGTTAATTAATGACGCGGATGTTGATGCACTCTATATTTATCCATCATTGGCAAATGATGAACTCCTTTCTTATATTGGCACGCAGGGCGTATTGTTGATTGGAACCTCCATGCCAGTGCCGCGGCCCGGCGGCTGGGTGGCGACAATTCGCCCAGACACCATCAAGGCGATACAGACAGCCTGGCCAAATTTGGTTGCGGGACAAGGCGGAATCAACGTTCAATCCCCGCTCGGGCTTGCGGATGTGGACCCAGACCTGCTCACCCCCGGTAGACTGCGCCTCGCACAAGAGACATTAGATAGCCTGCTGGCAGGCCGAATCTTAACAGGCAATCCCTAGTAATAAAAGCGGCGGACAAATTTGTCCGCCGCTTTTATTACTCATCTCCATCATATAACAGAGAATCTAAACATAGGTATGTGAAACTTTTGCGCGTGGAACAACCCACTCCTGACGCACCAGCCACGCCATCGATTTGATGAACAAAGCCATCGGACTAATGGGTGTGGTCAGCCGCTCATCCACGCCCGCCTTGTAATACTCAAATATTTCCTGCTCATTGCCCTTGGGCGCAAGCAGCAGAAGCGTCCCTTGTGTTGTGCCGCGAAGTTCCTTGCAAAGCATAACCAATTCTGCGTGAGGCAGATCAAACTCGAGTACGATCAGCGCTGGGCAAAGCAATCGCGCAGTTTGAATCGCGCTATAAGCGGATGTTTCACTGACAACGTGATAGTTCTTTTGTTGAAAAAGCGTTTCCCATATGGCAGTCATTTCAGTATCTTGTGAAATAATCAGGATGGTTTGCTTTTTGTCGACATTTGTTTTGGTCTTCCAAATAGTCATTTTGTTTTCCTCTTTTGGTAGGTTATACCTATTAAGTCGCTGAATGAGTAGAAAGCAGGTCTGACCCTTTGGTACTATATTGATTTTTACGAAATTCCTTGACGATACTTTCCCTTGCGTGATAAACTCACGCTCGCTTGAAGAAAGCAAATCTAAAAAAGGAGGCGCACGCCAATGATCATGAACAAATTACACATCGCTCCAGCATTCATCAGCACCGCTGATATTGATTCTCGCACTGCGCCTGCTCGTCGTTAGACTGTTCTAGTTGTCTTGCGGCCACGGCGCTCATGCGAACCCGTGGCCGTTTTTATTTAACTGTTAAGCGTCCATGGGTTTAATAACCTGTGGCCGCTTTTTATTTTTTGTGTGCCCGCAAAAGCGGGTAAAGTGAGGAAACCGTGTTAGATATTCAAACCCAGCTTTTTGAAGCAAAGGATGTTCGTTTCGGCCCGATTGACCATGAAACACATCCCGAAATCGAATCCAAATGGACACATGATGCTGAATTCATGCGCCTGCTGGACTTAAAACCCGCCCGTCCGTTGTCATCGGCAATGGTGAAGAAACAGTACGAAGCGGTCGAAAAGGAAATGGAAGAAGATAAAAACCTCTTTTATTTCACCATCCGCGCCAAAGAAGATGACCGTTTAATCGGCAAGGCAATGGTCGAATGGATAGACTGGACGAATGGAAATGGATTTGTCCGCCTGGGTATTGGCGCGGAAGAAGATCGCCGCAAAGGGTATGGCTCACAGGCCTTGAGTATGTTGCTGCGCTATGCCTTTGGTGAATTGAATCTGTATCGTGTCACTGCGGTTGTGCCTGCTTATAACGATGGCGCGCTCCGCCTCTTTCAGAAGTTTGGTTTTATGGAAGAGATCCGCAGGCGGCAGGCGTTGAACCGTGACGGTCAAATTTGGGATCTCGTCTCTTTCGGCTTACTGAATGCCGAATGGCGCGAGCAGGCTGGGGCGTAGGGTGAAGCGATGAAAGACATCTATCGCGGATCCCTCGTCCGTCTGGCTACTGAGTCCCCGGAAGTGATGGCAAAAGCCCATTCCAAATGGGATCGAGACACAGAACAGCATCGCCTTGCGGATAGTGACCCGGCGCAATTATGGTCTGAGAAAAAGATCAAAGAGTTTATTGAGAAGCAGGAAAAAAATAGTTCGCGCTCGTTTCGATTTTCGATTCGGACACTGGCTGATGACACATTGATTGGCGGCGTAGGTCTGTGGCTCAACTCATGGAGTCACGCCGATACCTGGCTCGGCATTTCAATTGGCGAGCGCGATTATTGGGGCAAAGGCTACGGCTCAGATGCTGTTAATTTGGCTGTGCAATACGCTTTCATTGAATTGAATCTGCGCCGTGTTTCGTTGGGACTTCATGCTTACAATGAACGTGCTTTGAAAGCCTATCAAAAAGTTGGATTTAAACTCGAAGGCCGAATGCGCGGCGAAGGCCTGCGGGATGGCATCCGTTTCGATAGTTTATGGATGGGAATTTTGCGCGAAGAATGGCTTGCCGCGCAAGGAGCATAAAATGAAAGATATCTTCAAAGGCGGGTTGGTGCGGCTTTCTGCTTTTGACCCAGCGGAGCTTGCCAAAGCCTACACAGCCTGGTCTCGCGACTCGGAACTTCAACGCCTGTTTAATTCAGGCGCATCGGCTTTGCATTCTACAAAGGCAGGCACAGATTTTTTCGAGGAAATGGTCAAGGAGGATGCCACTGCAAATCATTTTTTCAGCATCCACAAATTGGAAGACAACCAATTGCTTGGTGACATCAACCTGAATATCATTAATAATTGGGGCTCGCGAGATGCATTTGTCGGCATCGGGATTGGCGACCGAAATGATTGGGGCAAAGGTTACGGCACGGATGCAATGAAGATCATGTTGCGTTATGCCTTCACTGAACTTAACTTGCGCCGCGTTACATTGAGTGTCTTTGAGTACAACCCGCGCGCAGTTCGCTCCTATGAGAAAACAGGCTTTCAGCATGAAGGTCGTTCGCGCGGCGCATTATTGCGCGATGGAAAACGCTGGGATGTGATTTATATGGGCATTCTGCGCGATGATTGGATGGAGAAAAATCATGACTGATAAAGAACCGCATCTCGACTCAACCCTCAGCCTGCGTGCTGTTCAGTGGGCAGATCTCAACGCTGTGGCACAGCTCATCTACGATGTCTGTGAAGCAGATGGCGACATAAGCGTGGCCGTCACGCCTGAAGAACTAAAACACGAATGGCAGAACGACGGCTTCCAACTCGAAGCGGATGCCTTCCTTGTAGAAACAAAAGATGGGCGCGTGGTCGGCTTTGAAGAATTTGGCAACGAGAAAGACCATTATCAACTTCACGCTGATGGCTATGTCCACCCCAATTTCAAGGGACTTGGCATCGGTACATCTCTACTTCGTGCTGTTGAAGTACGCGCCAATCAAGACATGCAGCTGTCTGATCCAGAACTGCGTGTTTTTATTCGCAGCACAATTGATAGCAAGGATGAGGAAGGTCATAATTTACATAAGACCGCAGGCTACTCTTCCATTCGGTATCACTGGCGCATGGAAATAAAGCTGGAAACCGCACCGCCTATACCTGTTTGGTCTGATGGGATTGAATTACGTCCGTTCGTAAAAGATGAACATGCGGTTGCACTCTGGCAGGCAGACAATGAAGCCTTCCGCGATCATTGGGGCAGCCACGCATCATCCTATGAGGATTGGGCACACCGTAAATTTGGCAAACCTGAATTTGACCCAACCTTGTGGATGATTGCCTGGGATGGCGACCAGATTGCAGGCTACTCACAGAACCGCTTCCGAATGGGCATCGGCTGGATTGGCGGACTAGGAGTCCGCCGCCCCTGGCGCAAAAAGGGACTTGGATTGGCGTTGCTCCAACATTCGTTTGGTGAATTTTACAAACGCGGCACAACCACCATTGGCCTCGGCGTGGATGCCTCTAATCCCACGGGCGCGACTCGTTTATATCAACGCGCAGGCATGTATATAGCCAGCGAATTTGTAACCTACGAAAAAGAACTTCGCCCCGGCCGAAATTTGAAATAATATGAAGTTGGTTCGTCGGGGCGGGGCAAATCAGTGTAGAATCAAGTTATACCCGTTATCCAGGAAAGGATACTTTTTATGAATCTGCGTTGTATCTACTGTCAGACCCCGTTCACTCTTCCGCGTGCCGAAATGTTAGGCGCGATCATTTCGATGAACGAAAAGCATCAAAATCACTACGATGCACATTGTCCGCGCTGTCGTCGCGCCAATTCCATTTCGCGCCAGCGGATGGAATTGTTCTTCCCCAACTGGCAGGATGCCGCCAAACAACTGGCTGCCCATCCGCCCAAAGAGGATGTGCCCGCTGCTGCCTTCCTGAAAACTGAACCTATTTCAAAAGCCATGAAGGCGGCTGTAGAGAAGAAAGCCGTTGCGAAGAAGCCCGCTGAAAAGGCAGTTAAGAAGCCTCTTGCGGCCAAGAAGCCAGCAGCCAAGACCACCAAGGTTGTTGAACCTAAACCCAAGAAAAAATAGGCGTACAGCATATGGCAATCCGTGCAATATTTTTTGACTTTGGCGGTGTCATCATGCGCACCGAGTATCAGTCACCGCGCCAAAGACTGGCCGAACGTTTCAACATGGACTACGATGAAATAGACAAGGCAGTTTTTGGCAGTGACTCGGCCCGCCGCGCTTCGATCGGTGAGATCACCGAAGAAATGCACTGGACAGAAATATCGAAAAGATTTAAGCAGCCTGCATCTGAGATGCAGGCTTTTCGCGATAGCTTTTTCGGCGGTGATGTGATTGACCGTGCCCTTGTGAAGACGATCCGTTCCTGGCGCGGAAAATATCATATAGGGTTGATCTCCAACGCGTGGAGCGGCCTGCGCGAGTTCATTACCAAAGAAAAGTTGATTGATATATTTGATACGGTTATCATTTCAGCGGAGGTGGGGGTGACCAAGCCTGATGTGAAGATATATCATATTGCGTTGGAGCAGGCCAACGTTAAGGCCGATGAAGCGGTCTTCGTCGATGATATGCTGGTGAATATTGAGGCGTGTGAGTTGCTTGGGATGCTGGGGGTGGAGTTCCGTGACCCGCAGGATGGGCTGAAACAGTTGAATCGGATTTTGAGCTTGAAATGAAATTTGTTTGATACCTTTGCGATGAATCAGGGCGTTCTTGAACGCCCTGATTTTTTTTACTTATTTTGAATTCAGGAGACCCGCATGAAAATTATCTTTTCTTCCATTTTTAATCACGGCCAAAAGGAGAATACTCCCGCCCCATAATTTTTTTATGTTTATTCTGATAAGGAAATAACATGTTTCAAAACTTAAAGGTAGACGCAGCCAAAGTCTATTTATTTATTGAATTCACGGCATCTGCATTTTTCTCAATGATGTTCGTAACCATGTCGTTGTATGAGGCGACTGTGGCGGGCCTGATGCCTGTGCAGCTTATATTGGTTGGGACAACCATGGAGCTTTCCACTTTTTTGTTTGAAGTGCCAACCGGCATTGTCGCAGATGTGTACTCGCGGCGGACTTCGATCATTATTGGTTATTTGTTGATGGGAATTGGTTTTCTTGTGGAAGGTCTCTTTCCCGCTTTTCTGCCGATCCTGGCTGCGCAGGTTCTCTGGGCTTTGGGATACACCTTTACCAGCGGCGCGACTCAGGCATGGATCTCAGATGAAATTGGTGAAGAGCCTGCCAATCAATTACTTTTGCGTGCCAACCGTGTCGGCCTGTATGCTTCTTTGCTTGGCATGGGGTTGGCCATCTTGATCGGGTCGCAATCTGTAGGATTGCCTATTTTGGTGGGCAGTGTTGGCGTGATCTTGATCGGATTCGTGCTGATGATTATTATGCCTGAAACCGGCTTTCATCCTACACCCCGGGAAGACCGTAATAACTGGCAGCACATGGCGCATACTTTCAAGGAAGGGATTAAAGCCGTGCGCGCCCGTCCGCGTTTGATGACGATTCTTGGCGTTGGCTTGCTATACGGTTTATATAGCGAGGGCTTTGACCGTTTGTGGGTGAAGCATATTATTGATACGTTTGATCTGCCTGTTATCTTTGGTCAAACCGATGTGGCTTTCTTTGGATTGTTGCGCGGCGGAAGTATGCTGCTCTCCATTATCGCGACACATTTTGTAGAGAAACGAGTCGACACAGCCAGCCCGCTGGCGATTGGGCGCGCTACATTAGGCATCACTTTTGGCATCTCTGCCGGGCTGATCGGCTTTGCACTCTCGCCTATTTTCGCTGTGACCATCCTTGCGTATTGGCTGATTAGCATTCTTCGTAATGTGGTTGGCCCGTTGTATAACGCCTGGGTAAACCAGAAACTCGATTCAAGTACACGGGCCACTGTGCTTTCCATGTCTTCACAGATGGATGCGATTGGACAAGTGGGCGGCGGACCTTTGGTGGCTGTGATCGCGGGCGTATATTCGGTTACGGCTGCGATTATCACCTCGGGGTTGCTGTTGCTGCCCGCCCTGCGGTTAATGGATCGCGCGAATATGCAGTCTGTTGCAGATATGGATGCGCAAGTTGATGAATGAATAGGGGCAGGTAGATTGTAAATAGTAACGTGTCTCCTGGTTGAAAAACCAGGAGACACGTTGGTTTATAGCTTGCTTTTATGTTTCATCCCCGCCTGTATCTCCAATACCCAGATCAGGCAGCGCAGATTCGATTTCAGCCGGGCTTTGACCCGCTTCGAGACGGTCTACCACATCGTTGAATTCAGATGGGAGTTCTTCGCCCATGTCACCGCCCATTTTGCGCATCATCTTGGCGAGGGCTTTGGGGTTGTCTTCGATACCGTCCATGCCGGAGAAATCATCGGCGGCAGATTCCATGCGGCTTGAGTCTGATTTGGCGATGCGTACCTTGGTCATGCGGCGGCGGACGTTGTCGCTTTGGCAGTGAGCGCAATGCACGGCTTTTTTGCCGTATTCGCCAAAAGTTTGGAATACGTCGAATCTTTGATCGCAGTTGTTGCAGATAAAATCATAAGTGGGCATACATCTATTTTACTGCGAATCAGTTTACAGGTTGAGAGAAGATGCGCGTGCCTCTTTGGTAAAATAAACCCATGTCCAATACATTCAATCTCCTCAAGCCCAATCCGCTGCTCATTGTTATCTCTGGCCCATCGGGGGTTGGGAAGGATTCAGTGGTGCAGCGTATGAAAGAACGCGGCCTGCCATTTCATTTTGTGGTCACGGCTACCACGCGTGAGAAACGTGAAAACGAAGAGCATGGCAGGGATTATTGGTTTGTTTCAAAAGATGAATTTGCGCGCATGATCGAAGAGGATGAACTGATCGAATACGCGATTGTGTATGGCGATTACAAGGGCATTCCAAAATGGGAAGTGCGTGACGCGCTGGCGAGCGGAAAAGATGTGGTCATGCGCATTGATGTGCAGGGCGCGGAGAGTGTGCGAAAACTTGCGCCTGAAGCTTTGTTGATCTTCATCACCTGCGAAGGCGAAGATGAATTGGAGCGCCGCTTGCGTGAACGCAAAACCGAAACCGCAGATTCATTGTCCCTGCGCATTGCCACCGCGCGCAAGGAGTTGCAGCGTATTGAAGCGTTTGATTATGTGATCGTTAACGAAGATTTTCATTTGGATGACACCGTGGATAAAGTGCGCGCGGTAATCACAGCTGAACATTTGCGGGTACATCAACGCAAGGTGACTTTATGAACGAGACCCCCGCATCACCCCTTAATCCTTCGACCGGCTCAGGACATGACGTTGAGCCTGTTCCTGCGTCCCAGGCAGTTCAGGTCGCTTTACCAGCCCTTGTTCCCAAAGTGACCTATGCCATTATCGGCTTCACAGTACTTGTTTATATTTTGCAATTAATAAGTGTGGCGGTCTTTGGTTACGCTGTTTCTCAAGTGGACTGGCTTGAGATATATGGCGCACGTTTTAATCAGGCGATCCGCATGGGGGAGTTGTGGCGTTTTATTACGCCTGTCTTTTTGCACGGCTCTCCGCAGCACATTTTTTTCAATATGTACGCGCTATTGTCTATTGGCACATTGCTGGAGAAGCACTTTGGGCATGGCAGGTTCGCGCTGTTATATTTCCTAGGCGCATTTTCTGGAAATGTCTTTTCGTTTTTGTTGACCGGTGAAAATGGTTATTCAGTTGGCGCATCTACTGCTGTATTTGGGTTGATCGCAGCGGAAGTGGTTTTCTTTTACCAAAACCGTATATTATTCGGCAGTCAGGCAAAGCAGGCCATTACAAATGCCGGGTTTATTATCGTGGTGAATTTACTGATTGGGCTGACGCCCGGCATTGATAATTGGGGACATGTGGGCGGTCTGTTGGGCGGGGCCATGTTTGCCTGGTTTGCAGGTCCGCGCTGGGAAGTGACGGGCACACCTTTTCTTGGGTTTAAATTAGAAGACAGGCGCGAATACCGCGAGATCATCATTGGCATCGCGCTGGTGGTGATGATTTTCGGCGCTTTGGCAGTATGGGGCATGTTCAGATAGTAGATGGGATTGGATTAAACAAAAAACGCGGTCAATTTTGACCGCGTTTTTGATTCCTAGGTAGTGTCATTAACTTGCGTGTGCGAGTCTTGGGTCGAGCGCATCGCGCAAGCCATCGCCTAAAAGATTGAAAGCCAATACGGTTAGCATGATCGCCAGACCCGGGTAAAAGACAAGGTGCGGCGCGGTGAAAACCTGATTGCGTTCCGAGCCAAGCATGGCGCCCCATTCAGGTGTTGGGGGTTGCGCGCCCAAACCGAGAAAGGATAATGCGGCTGCATCTAAAATTGCCGATGCAATGCCAAGTGTGCCTTGCACGATCAGCGGAGTTAATGCATTTGGCAAAATCCGTCTGAAGAGAATTTCATAGGTATTTCCGCCGAGCGCGCGCGAGGCTGAGACATAATCCATTTCGCGGACGGAAAGCACACTGCCACGCACCACACGCGCATAGGCCGGGATGGAGACAATTCCAATCGCGAGCAGAGCGTTGACCAATCCTGGGCCGATCACGGTCACAATCGCGATCGCCAAAAGCAGGGATGGAAACGCCAGCAAAACATCCATGACGCGCATAATGACGTTATCAATCCAACCGCCAAAGTAGCCGCCCAGTGCGCCGAGAACTGTGCCGATGATGATGGCAAAAGTAACAGTGGAGAGACCGATCATTAGGCTCAAGCGTGCGCCGTATAACATGCGGCTGAATTCATCACGCAGGTTGCCGTCGGTGCCCATAATATGCTGCGGTTGATCGGTGGAACAGCCCAAAGCATAAATACAGGGAGCGGAGCGTTTCTCAACATTCTGCGGCGGTTTCACATCCAGCATGGAAAGAGTTGGGCTATAAGGAGCGATCCATGGCGCGGTAATTGCAATCAATATCAAAATGCCAAGAATGATCATCCCAACGACAGATGATTTGCGGCGGAACAATCGCCGGCGGGTGATCTGCCACAGACTCACCGAGTCAAGCGAAAGGGTGCTGGCATCTAATTTTGCTGGGGGGATGGTTTGAGTGGTCATGAATCAGTTCCTAGTTCAGGCGGATGCGGGGATCAAGATACGCGTATGAGATATCCACGATCAAATTCAAGGCAACGAAGAACATGGCGATCACCACAGTAAACCCCTGCACGATGCCGTAGTCACGGGCTGTGATGCCGTCGTATAGAATGCGTCCCACGCCGGATAAATTAAAAACGGTTTCTGTTAATACCGCGCCGCCCAGCAAACCGCCTAGCGATAAGCCGATCACGGTAGCGAGCGGCAATAATGCGTTACGAAACGCATGCTTCAAAACAACAGCGCGGCGGGAAAGCCCTTTGGCGCGCGCGGTGCGGATGTAGTCCTGTCCAAGTACTTCAAGCATGGCGGAGCGTGTCATGCGGGCAATCAATGCCATTGGGATGGTGCTTAATGCAACGGCGGGCAAAATAAGATGAATAAGTGCGTCTTTAAATAATTTCCAATTTGCTGTGAGTACAGCGTTGAGGAGATTCATTCGGCTGAGAAAATCTAAAAACGTGAAGCCAAAACTGCCTTCACCTGTTTTCATTCCCCAGGTTTCGAAAAATGGTATCGTAATAATTCCGGCGCTTAAGCGGCCGGATGGAGGCAGTTGAAAAGGTGTGCCTTTTAAGGTCAGCGCGAAAACATAGGCGAGCATTAATCCCAGCCAGAAAACAGGCATGGATACGCCGACATTTGCCCACATCATCGTGACCACGTCCACCCATGAATTATGGCGGACTGCTGAGATCACTCCCAGTGGAATGCCAACGATAATACTGACCAATAATGCCGCAAAGCTTAATTCAACTGTGATGGGCAAACGTTCCATCAATAATTCAGTGATGGGTTTTGAATACCGGAATGAGTTTCCAAAATCGCCGTGCGCGATCTCGTTAACGTAAACCCCAAACTGAATCGCGATGGGCTTGTCCAAACCGTGACGATGATTGAACTCATCACAGACTACTTTGGTTGCTTTCTCTCCAAGCATGGCACGGCACGGGTCACCAGGAATCAAGCGGGCCAGTGCAAAGGTGGCAAATAAAATGCCAAATAACACTGGGATACTGAGCAGAAGTCGTCGGATAATATAAGTGGTCATCGCGTTTTGGGGAGCCCCCCGCCAGAATAATTTCTGACGGGGGGCTAATTGTTAAACTATGTTGAAATTACTCAGCAGGAGCGTTCAGGAACGCACCAAAGAGACCGCTCCAGTAGGAGAACGCACCGGTGTTGCCGGTATGAAGAGGATTGGCTGCATCCCATTGAATGGAGAGGGAAGTTACCACATCGTTTGCATCAAATGTGGAACCATCGTGGAATACAACACCCGGGCGCAGTTTGAAGGTCCATTCGGTCAGGTCGCTATTTACTTCATAGGACTCAGCCAAAACGGGTTCAACTGCGGTGCCGCCTACTTCGTAGCCGAGCAAGGACTGGGTAACCTGTTCGCAAGCGCGCAGGGATTCGCCGTCAGTCTCGTCAGCGCAGTAGAGGGAGATCGGTTCAGCGTTCTGCATCCAGACAAAGGTATCGGTGCCATTAGACATGACAGAGAATTCTTCGTTGCCGAGCGGGCTGGCGAAGGCGCCTTCAACAGAAGCCTTGAAAGCCAAAGCGGAACCACCGTGAGCCACAGGGATCATCGGCACGTGCGTGCGGATGGCATTGTTGGCGGTGGCGTAGAAAGGTTCGCGGTCAGAGTCAGAAGCGAGCTGAGCGCCGCTTGCCAAAGCGCTGGTGATGTCTTCGAACTTGTCACCAAATTGCAGGGAAGCGCCGGAACCAAAGTGGTAGCCGAGGAAGTTGGTCTGGTCGGGGTAATCAGCGCCCCAGCCGAGCATATAAAGTCCTTCCAACTGGCCGGCATCTGAGGCAGCAAGGAAAGCGCCGGATTCCATCACTTCGATGTTAAGCGTGATATTCAGGTTTTCTTTCAACTGAGCCTGAAGGTCCTGTGCCACAACGTTGGGGTCGGGCAGGTAACCACGAACAACGTCGCGATAGTTCAAAACGGTTTCGAAGCCATCCGGGTAACCAGCTTCAGCCAAAAGGGTTTTGGCGGCGGCGGCATCAAAGCCGTACCACTCGTCACCTACGCAGCCATTTGGGATGGAGCAGGGGGTGAAGTGAGAAGCAACTTCAGAGCCGGCAGGATAGAAGTTATCTACGATGCGCTGGCGGTCAATACCCATGGCAATTGCCTGACGTACTTTCTCGTTCGCCAAAGGATTGGTGCTGTTATCAAAGCCTTCGGTGGTTGGGTTGTTATTTAAACCAATGTACATGACATTGAGGGCCGGGCGGTTGAAGAGAGCCAGAGTCGAATCGCCTTCAACGGTGGCAAAATCATCTGGACCAACATTGTCGATACCATCCACGGTGCCGGATTGAAGTTCGAGCAAGCGCTGGGCTGACTCGGTGCTCCACTTGAACACCAAAGTTTCAGCGCCAACATTCTCACCCCAATAATTGGCATTCTTCTTCAAAACCAATTGATCGCCGCGAACCCAGGAATCAACCATGTAGGGGCCGGTACCAATGGGCTTCTCAAGCAAATCGCCGTTGCCGCCAGTGGCTTCAAGATATTCAGAAGGTTGAATGGCAAAGGATGTGAAAGCGATCTTGGAAGGGAAAGCAGGATCAGGCACGCAGAGTGTGATCTTGACAGTCAACTCGTCCACTGCCTCGATGGATTTGAATTCACCACCGTATTCGCAGTCAGGTGATTCCACCATCATGCCTTCATAGGCTACAGGTGCTTCGGTCATGACTGGGGCTTCGGTCATCACAGGCGCTTCGGTCATCACGGGCGCTTCAGTAGCCGCACCGCCGCCGCAGGCTGCAAGCAACATGCTCGCGAGCACTACCAGCGAAAATAGAACAGAAAGGTTTCGTTTCACGTTTCTCCTCCTTAGAGAAAAACTGCATAAATGGAGTATAGGGGAAAGAACAGACTCTCTCCTCATGCCTCCTGTCGTTTCAAATTATACAACAAAACAATTATTGCGATATAGGCATGGGGCGCCCAATGCCATTTAACCCTACTGCAGCAGGGTCTTTCGGCCATAGCCCCGCTATTTTTTCCCGCATTTCGGGCATTTTCCTTCGCCCGTGATCTTATATTTTTGGATGACGTACCCGCTGCGCTTCACAAGCTGAAAACTGCATCGTGGACAATGAACAGATTCGTACACCCCAGCATTCGCGGCCTTGAGAATTCTATTTTGGTGTTTATAATAGACCCTGTTGGTTTTGCAGCGCGGACCTGTCGAAGTAGCACTCCGCGTTTGTGAAGTAAAAAGCGGACTGAAGTCCGCACTCCCGTATCACGATGAAAGGTTAATGGATATATGAAACAAGCGCTCACTGTAGTGATTCAAGCCGGCGGCATGTCTTCTCGAATGGGTGAAGACAAGGCCTTGAAACCTTTTCTCGGGCGTCCGCTCATTCAACGGGTGATCGATAGAGTTGCATCTATTGCGGATGAAATCCTCGTCACGACGAATCGTCCCGAGGATTATGCTTTTCTTAATGTACGCCTCCTGCCCGACCTGAAACCTGGGCGCGGCGCCTTGGGCGGACTCTACACTGCAATCACATCTGCCACATCTCCGCTGGTGGCGGTGGTGGCTTGCGATATGCCCTTCGCCAGTGCAATCTTCTTCGAAGGCGCGCGCAAACTGCTCGTTAAGGAAGATGCGGATGTCGTCATCGCCAAAACGGACGAAGGCTATGAACCTTTCCACGCGCTCTATCGCCGTGAGACTTGTCTGCCTGCTATTGAAGCCGCAATCGATGCAGATCAGTGGAAAGTAATTGCATGGTTTCCAAAAGTTAAGGTGTACGAATTAACTTTGGAAGAAGTAAAAGATTTTGATCCCTCAGGCGTATGTTTTTGGAATCTAAACACACCTGAAGAATTTATGGAAGCCGAGCAGCGCGCTACCGAACAATAAGCACCGGGCAGGGCGCGTGCGCTACAACTTTTTGACTTGTGCTCCCCAGCAATAAGCCAGCCAGCGTGCCCAGTCCGCGTGAACCTATGACGATCACATCGCTTTGGCGGGTGGCTGCCACATTAATAATGGCTTGGGCCGGGGAGCCTTCGATCAATTCGCTGTGAATTTCGCATGGGATATCGCCCACGGTTTCTACGGCTTTTTGCATAATGGCTCGTGCCTCTTCGAGGCGCGCATCAATGGCGTGTTGCAGGTTTGGTTCGCCAAGATAGGGCGGTATCAGATCGTATACGACGATAATGCGAAACTCGTTTGCTTGCATGGCGCGCGCCAGATCGGCGGCAGTGTGGGCCGCGTGCAGAGCATGTTCTGAACCATCTACAGCCAACAGGACTTTTTCAAACATAGGTTCTCCTTTTGCGTGGGGTACAATCCTAGTATACAATCACTCTGTTTTAATTTCATTATAGGAGTCCTTTCATGTCACTTAATCTTGACTTGATCCGTCAGCAATTCCCAGCGCTTAACCGTCCCGCCGTTTTTTTTGATAACCCCGGTGGGACGCAAATTGCAAAGCCATCTCTCGACCGCATTAATAAATATTTGATCGAAAATAATGCCAATCATGAAGGCATGTTCGAGACCAGCCGAAAATCAGATGAGACCTTGCACGAAGCGCATGTTGCCATGGCTGATTTTCTCAATGCGTCACGGCCTGAGGAGATTATCTTCGGCAATAACATGACCACGCTTTCGCTGTATTTTTCGCGCACGCTGGCGCGTACTTTGAATGCGGGGGATGAGATCGTTGTCACACGGCTTGACCATGATGCGAATATAGCTCCCTGGCTATTGGTGGCGGAGGATAAAGGCTGTACGATCACATGGGTTGATATTGATGTGGAAGACGGCACGCTCAAAGTGGATGATTTTGCAAAAGCGATGGAACGCAAGCCAAAGATCGTGGCATTTGGCTATGCTTCAAACGCGCTGGGTACAGTTAACCCCGTTCGTCAATTAACCAAAATGGCAAAGGCAGCGGGCGCGTTGGTTTATATTGACGCAGTGCAGTACGCGCCGCACGGCCCGATTGATGTGCAGGATCTGGGCTGTGACTTTTTGGTATGTTCCGCGTATAAATTTTTTGGTCCGCACGCGGGCGTGTTGTATGGGAAGTTTGATTTGCTAAGCGAGTTGAAGCCCTATAAAGTACGCCCCGCTTCGAATGAGTTGCCGTATAAATTTGAGACGGGTACGCAGAATCACGAAGGCATTGCGGGCGTTTTGGGCGCGTTGGAATACTTCGAGTGGATCGGGAATCAGTTCGGGCAGGAGCAGGCTCAGGCGTGGCAGGATGCGGGCTTCTCCGGTCGGCGGCTGATATTCAAGCAAGCCATGTCTGCTTTGAAGGCTTATGAATTCGAGTTGTCACGGGCTTTGATCGAAACCATTCAATCGGTACCCGGCACGCGCATTTATGGTCTGACCGATATGAAGCGTTTGGATGAACGCGTTTCGACTGTGTCGTTTACTCTGGAAGGCAAACATCCAAATGATGTCGCCAAACAATTGGGCGACGCAGGTTTTTATGTTTGGGATGGTCACTATTACGCGCAGGCCGCTTTAGAGCGGCTGGGCCTGCTCGATAAGGGCGGCATGATACGGGTGGGCGCTGCGCATTACAACACACTGGATGAGATTTCGCGCTTTGGCGATGCCCTGCGCAAGATTGCGGGATAATGGATCAATGACCGCCGGCGATGGTCTGCGGTCATCTTTTTTGAAATAAGGTACCTCATGGTTTTTCAACTTGTGATTACGATCTTACTGGCCGCGCTATTGTCTGTGATCGCCGCGCCGCTCAGTATTTCACTGGCCTGGCGTTTTAAATTAATTGACAGGCCGGGCAGTGAAGCGCATAAGATACACACCTTGCCCATGCCGCGTGCGGGCGGATTTATTATTTTTTTTGTAATGATCGTGGGCAGCGCGTTGAGCGGCATCATCACTTCCGAGTTGATTACGCCGATCATTTTTGCTTCGATCATTATTTTGGCATTCGGCATCTGGGATGATATCAACGGTATTTTGGCTTCCTGGAAAATGCTCGGGCAATTTCTGGCGGCTTTGTTCTTGATCTGGCAGGGCATTATGGTACACATCACAGGTCTGCCGGCGCTGGATATGTTGATTACCATTTTTTGGGTGATCGGCATTACCAACGCCTTCAATTTGGTAGACAGCATGGATGGGCTGGCGACCGGGCTGGGTGTGATCACATCCATGTTTTTGATGATCGGTGCCTTTCAGTCGGGGCAGGCGTCGCTGGCATTGTTTGGCGCGCTGCTCTTGGGATGCAGCGCCGGCGTTTTCTATTTTAACTATTCGCTCTCCCGTTTATTTTTAGGCGACTCAGGCGCACAACTGCTCGGGTTTATGCTGGCAGCCCTGGCGCTTGTTTACACTCCGCCGGATCTTCCGCAAGCTTCATCCTGGTTTGTGCCTATTTTGCTGTTCAGCATTCCCATCTTTGATACTACGCTGGTCACCGTTTCACGCCTGCGCAGAAATTTACCGGTCTATAAAGCCAGCCGTGACCATACCTATCACCGTCTGGTGGCGTTGGGACTCTCGCCCTTACGGTCGGTCTTCGCCATGCATCTGGCCGCCACTGTGATTAATCTACTGGCATTCCTGGCTTTATTTTTGCCGCCGGTCTGGGCCAATGTGATCTTCGGCTCAATCCTCGCGTTTGGATTATTTGCCTTATATTGGTTTGATTTTAGAGCGTAGAAGTTATGTGGGAGTGTCTAAAAGAATGAGCTAAGAAGTATTTTTACCACTGAGACTACGGAGTCCACAGAGATTTTTTAAGACGCTTTCCTCCGTGTTCTCTGTGTGCTCCGTGGTGAAATCTTTTGGGTGTGTTTCATTTCAGTTGAAACCGTCCCGAAGGTTGGTACAAACGACCAAATTTTCTCGACAAAACCTTCGGGACGTTCTTTTTGTCAACTCATTTGAAACACACCCAAATCTTTTGGTAAGCCCACGGAACTAGACACTCTCAGTTATATTGACCGCTATCTGTGGTCAATTGGGTATGGTAAACTTTTCAGCATGTTCCAATCGAAAAAAGTTCATCCTGCTTTCGCAGTGTTTAGTCTGCTGATTTCGATCAGCGCGTTTTTTACGGGTTTGTATCTCTTTGTGTTTCCCACTGACTCTATTAACATTGTTTCTCTTCAACGATTAATATTAATCGGCAGTATCTCACTGGTGGGGATGTGGATGCTGGCTGTGGCTTTCAAGGCTGATCGAGACCATGTCTGGGCGGAGCGGGCGTGGTTTTTTCTTTTTAAGAACGGAAGATTTACACAAACACTAAGCGGGCTTGCCCTTGCAGGCTTTTTATTAAGCGGGTTGATCGTGTGTCTGCCAGCCTACCGCTTCGGAAATTTACAGGGATATTTTTTGCGTGTTCTGCCTTTGCTGGTCTGGCTGACGTTTGTCTGCCTGTTGACTTTTCTCACCGAACGCGCCGAAACGCAGGGACTGCGCTGGCAGCATGTGCTCACTCTCGTGCGCGCTCAAAAAAAAATATGGGGCATGGCCTTGATCGTGACGGCAGCCTTTATTCTGATCTGGCTCTGGATCGCAAGCACAGGCTTTGGCATCAGCATCTATGATGACTATTGGTATGGTGCGGGCGTGCCGATTTTAGGCTTGCAGCTTGCGCTGGCTTTTTCCATCGGAATTGGTTTGTTTTTTTCAGAGAAATTTTTCCATCAGATGAATTTCGGAGCGCCGACTTCATCTGATGGAAATCAGTTGCAACGCGGACTGAAGTCCGCATTCCGTGTAAACGGTCTATTAATCTTTTTCCTGATCTGGGGGATTGCCGCGTTTTTGTGGGCGCGTGAGCCTTTGCCTTCCAGTTATTTCGCCACCGGACCTGATCTGCCGACTGGTGAATTTTTCCCGTTTTCAGATGCGGCCACTTTTGACCTGGGCAGTCAGTTTGCGCTGATCGGTCAGGGAATTAATAACGGTTTATTTTTTGACCGTGTGCTGTATATGTTTTTCCTGTTGTTCCTGCATGTGTTTGTCGGGCAAAATTATCTTCAAGTGGTGGCGGTGCAGGCGGCGATCTACGCGGTGTTTCCAGCCATCTTATATCTTTTGGGGAAGACGCTTCACAGCCGTTCCTTTGGCGTGATTCTGGCGGCGCTTGTCATTCTGCGCGGGATGAATGGCATCGCAGCCAGTTCGATGATCGATCTTGCCAACCAGAAACAAATGCTGACCGATTTTCCGGTGGTGATCTTCGCGGCCTGGTTCGCGTTGACGGCTGTCAAATGGGTCCAGAATCCCAACAAAAACTATATCCACGCCTTGTGGGCGGGCGGAGCGGTGGGGCTGGCGGTGATGCTGCGTACGCATGCGCTTTTTCTGTTGGTATTCGCTTTGCTTTTGGCGGTAATGATCTATTGGAATCAAAAACTGCGCGGATTATTAATTTCCGTATTGTTGATCGCCGCCATGTTCGCGGTGACTTTGCCCTGGGGCGGCTACAGCGGCTATTCTGTTTTTGACGTGTACATGGTTCGGATACGCAATGTGCTTCAAAACCGCTATCCTGTCACGCCGACACCTGCGCCGCAGAGTCATCAGCCTGAGTTGTATGGCGTTGTGTTTCAAAACCACCAAGCCGCCAAAGTGGATTTGGAGCGCGGACTTCAGTCCGCAAAACAAGGCAGTTTGAAATCTGTGCGCCATGCTTCGGTTGGACTCTTGATGTTAAACGCTCATGGCCGTGACGAGCAGCAGCCTTCGGCGTTGATGTTTATCACGTCTCATTTCTTTCATAATTTAATCACCTCTGTTTTGATCCTGCCCACTTCGCTTATCTTTCATGACCTGCATAACACGTTGCAGGTGGTGACTCCGTTTTGGGTCTTGTATTGGGATGGTCACATGGCGGGCGGCGCGGGATTTTTCCTGCTGCTCAATTTGTTCTTAATCGCACTCGGCATCAGTGTCAGTTGGCGGATGCATAAACTGGCCGGGTTGATTCCGCTCGGCGTCTTTCTTTTTTACAATCTGGCGAATGCGTTCGCGCTCACTTCGGGCGGGCGGTATATTGTGCCGGTGGATTGGGTGGCGCTTTTTTATTTCGCGCTGGGATGGTTCCAGATCATGCTCTGGGCCTTGACCTTGTTGGGCCTGAATGCTGATTCTGCGCTTGAGAAGCCCGCGCCCATTTTGGAAACCGCCTGGAGTTGGAAGCCATTGAAACAGGCTCCATTCGTGCTGCTGGTTTTTCTGTCGATTGGCGGGTTGATGCCGCTCGCTGACAGTGTATTTCCAAAATTATATGCGCCGCGTTCTCCAACTGAGATCGTGACCGTTGCAGAGCAGGCTGGTTATCTGGAGCAGGCCGGCCTCAACCGCGCCGCCATCGATGCGCTCGCGGCGCAGTTCCCTGCTTTTCGTGTGCTGACGGGGCGCGCTTTGTATCCGCGTTATTATATAGAAAACAGAGGCGAGCCTAAAGATAGATACCCGTATGGGGTGCTGGGTTTTCCCAGAGTGGCTTTTACCCTGATTGGCGCGGATGGATTAAATTATGTACTGCTGCCCGGCAAGGAGATTCCTTACTTTCCGAATGCCTCAGATGTGATCGTGTTGGGCTGTCAGGAAAATGATTATTTGGATGCGCTGCTGGTGGTGGTGATTGAAGATCAACAGGTGGTGTATACGCGTCAGCCGCCTGCGCCGCTGCAATGTCCCTTGCCGCAGCCTGTGTGTGACAATAATCATGTCTGCCAATAGGATGGTGGCAGACGGTAGACGGCGGTCATTGGTCTGCGGTCTGCGGTCTTTAACTATAGCGGTTGCGCTGCTGCTGTTCTTCTTCGGGCAGACGAGTGCCGGGCGCGCACAGACGGCTGCGACTGATGAGACGCCCACAGCCACACTCCTGCCGCTCGAAACAGAAACAGCTACTCCCGTTGGTATGGATGCGAGTCCGACTGTGGAGAATGTGCCAGAGTATTCATCGGCCACGGTGCAGATTCTGATTCAGATGCAGACATCTCCCGCTGAAGTGCGTGAAAAATTAAGCGGCGTTGGGAATGTGTTGCAGGCTGAAGAGTTGGAAAAATTAGGCGTGCTGTTGTTGGAAGTGCCGCTCGATCAACTGCAAGAAAAAATGCAGGAGGCGCGCGCGCTGGATGGGGTGGGGGCGGTGGAATTCAATGATGTAGTGCAGGCGTTGGATACGATTCCGAATGATCCGAATTTTGGTTCGCAATACGCGTTGAGCGCCATTCGTGCGCCGCAGGGTTGGGACCTTTCGACAGGTTCGGCGGCGGTGACGATTGCGATCCTGGATAGCGGCGTAGACTTGGGGCATATTGATCTGGCGAATAAGATCGTGGGCGGTTATGACTTTGTAAATAATGATAGTGTGCCGCAGGATGATTATGGGCACGGTACGCATGTGGCCGGCATCGCGGCCGCTTCTGGAAATAACGGCGCGGGCATGGCCGGCGTTTCGTGGGGCGCGCGCATTATGCCGATCAAGGTCTTGGACGCGGGCGGCAATGGAAATTTTGCAACGGTGGCGGCGGGCATTATTTGGGCTGCCGATCACGGCGCGCAGATCATTAACTTAAGCCTGGGCGGGCCGACCCATTCGTTTGTGTTGCAGAGCGCAGTGGAGTATGCCTATAACAAGGGCTTGCTGTTGGTGGCGGCCAGCGGAAATAACGGCGCCGGCGCGGTCTATTGCCCGGCCTGTTACCCGCAGGTGATGGCGGTCGGCGCCACCGATGAAAATAATCAGATCGCTTATTTTTCAAACTTTGGGCCAGAGGTGGATATTGCCGCGCCCGGCCAGAATATTTTCAGCCTGGCGCCGGGCGGCTACACGGTCAAAAGCGGCACTTCGATGTCTGCGCCGCACGTCAGCGGCTTGGCGGCGGTTTTGTATTCCTACGCGGGCAATGCTTCGGCGGTGCGCAACGCCATGCAATCCAGCGCGTTGGATGTCGGCCCGGCCGGCTGGGATCTGTATTCCGGCGCGGGCTTGATTCAAATGGATGCCGCCATTCGCTTTTTGATTCCGCCCACGCCCGCCCCCACCGATTCGAATTCTTCAACCATATCCAGCGGAAATATCCCGCCGGCCATTTCCCCTTCGCTGACTTTCACGCAGCTTCCCGCGCCGCTGCCTGCCACGCCCACCCAAACATTCGCCCCCCCGATAGCTTCTTCCACACTCACCTCCGCGCCCGTCGCAACACCCACATCCACCGCCACATTAACACCCGCCCCCCAACCCCCGCGCCTCAAAAACTTGCACGTCCTGCTCTCGCCCTATCCCTGCATCGCCATCGCGTTGATTCTAGCCGGGTTAGTAATGATAATGATAAGGATGAAGGATAAAGGATGAAGGATGAAATTGGGAAATTGGGAAATGGGAAATTGGGAAATTGGGAAATGGGAAATGCGGAGCGCTGTCATAGTGTTGCCTGCAAGGCTTTTGATTCCAGCACCAACCACGCCCTTGCTCTTGCCTTTCATTCATCATTCTGCATTCTTCATTTGCTCTTCCCCTTCATTCATCATTCTGCATTCTTCATTTGCTCTTCCCCTTCATTCATCATTCTACATTCTTCATTTGCTCTTCCCCTTCATTCATCATTCTGCATTCTTCATTTTCCCTCCCCCTTCCTTGCAAAAATGGAAACGATTTAATCCAATGTAGGGCTTCACTTTCATTCCAAGATATGGTATTTTTTAGGAGTGCGGATTGTTGCCCGCAATTAATTTGTAAAACAAGGCAGGCTTGGTATAAGCGTCTGCATTTTGTCTTTCTTCAAGAATAAAGGAGTATCCTCATGCAAAAAAAACAAGTTTCATTCAATATGCAGATTGGCTTATGGATTTCACTGGCCGCCATGCTGGCCACGGCTTCGAACCCATTTAGCAATTCCGCGCGCGTGGCCGGCAAAGATGTTCTCCCGGTTACGCCCTTTGGCTGGTCTGACCCGATCGTGCTGACCAATGCATCTACCACATCCCATACCAGCGACGCCACTTTGGAGGCTGGCAGCAACGTATACGTTGATATTGCCATTACCAATGGCGGCGATACTGTCATTACTGAAGATTTTGACGCCTGTCTTTATTTGGATGATGTATTAGTTAATTGCTGGACGATTATAACTGATTTGGCGGCCAACACAGACTATATTGTGGCTGATAACTATATGATGACGACAACGGTTAGCGAAGGCTCACACATTCTCCAATTGCGCCTGGATGAAGCCGTGGCCATTGCAAGTGAAGCCAATACCAGCAACAACACCTTCACCGCCGATTTCATGTGGACAGAATTAACTCCCTCCACCACGGCTGGTGCGTTGGATGAGGGGGATGCTCTGACGGTCGCAAATATCAACCTGCCCGGCGATAACCTGACTAATTCCAATGCGCCCGATCAACGCGATATCGCTTCGTACATGATCGGCAAGGTGGCGGTCAGCGTGATTCTGCCTGAAAGTACCAGCGGCGTTAACAAAGAAAACTGGAGCACGGCTGAAATTCAACAGGTCAAAGATGAGATTACCGAAGGCCTCGGCGATTGGGAAAGCTGGTACACCACCAATAACGGCGGCAACCCCGGCCTCGACTTTGTGATCGAATGGCACACCACTGCAGATGCAGCACCTGTTGAAATCCCTGATGACATGCTCTTTTTTTCCCAAGGGCAGGCTGATCAAGATACATGGATTGAACAATCTCTTACTGCTTTAGGCACTACGATTACAGGACCTGAAGATTATTGGGATCAGTTATACAAATATAACAATGCTCTGCGCACGGCAAACTCTGCCAATTGGGCCTTCACCATTTTCGTGGCAGATAGCAGCGCCGATGCCGATGGCAGGTTTCCCGCAGGCGGCGATTTCCTCACCACCGGCCCGTATGCTTACTCGTACCTGAACGGCCCCTTCATTGCCATGACTTATGATAATGCCAATTGGGGCATCCATCAAATGAGTGAAGTGCTGGCGCGTCACGTTGGGCATATCTTCGGCGCAGCGAATCAATATCCCGTTTTATGCCCGTCCGGCACATTTGGGTATCTGGCAATTACCAATACTTGCGGCGGCACAGATTTAATGTCCACCGGGCAAAGCACACCCGATGTCACCACCCGCGAACAGGTCGGCTGGAAAGACACCGATGCCGACCAAATCTTTGATCCCGCCGATACCCGCCCGCAGATCGAACTTTTTCAAGATGAAACCTATAATACAACCCCTGCATTTACCGGCACAAATCATACATTTAGCGGCTCAGTCTATGATGAGCCGCTAGCCAGCGCGAGATCAATCACGATTCGTAAAATCATCGCCATTCAATATCGCATTGATGGCGGCGCGTGGCAAAATGCTGATATTACGGATGCTCCATTGGATAGCGACTACGAAAGTTTCTCATTTAGCACTCCGAATAACCTGGGCGGCGGCACGCATGTTGTTGAGGTACGTGCCCAAAATGACAGCACCGACCCAGCCAATAAATATTCTGCTTTGACAACAGTCCCAGCCGGTGATTTCGATCCACATAGTGACTTAGATACATACGCAAAAATGATCTTCTCGAACGATTATTTTACATCGGCGATGATCGTTACCAGCCCGCTGCCATATACTAATCCCGCTATCAATACCGTCGGCTTTACGGCCAACGATATTGATCCTCTAGATCCAAATTCATTAAACCCAGATCCGAACAATACTTTGAATAAAGATTTAGCGCTGCGAAATTGTCTTGGTGACCCCAATGTAGACCGTAACGCAGGCGATCACTCGGCCTGGTTTGTCTTCACCCCCACTCAATTTGCAGCAGAAAGTATTACGCTCAACACGCTCGGCAGTGACTTTGACACCATGATTGGTGCGTATCTTCTTGATGGTGAAAAGTTAAGTCAGATCGGCTGTGATGATGATAGCGGCGGCAATTTGAAGTCCCTTGTGACCGTGGCTGTGGGCCAGGGCGCTACCTATTACTTTAACGTTTCCTCCTTCGCCGGCACACCCAATACCAACCTGCCCAAGATGCCCGGCTTCTTCCTCGAAAAAGCCGATCTGGGCGCACTCTCAGGTGGTTTTGACCCCGGCGGTAATCTGGTTTTTAACATTATATCGAACGGTGTCATTACCAGCGCGCCGACGGTCGTCTCCAGTGTACGCGTCAACCCGAACCCCACCAACTTCGACACCGTGCATTTCAAAGTCACCTTCTCTACAACTGTGACAGGTGTGGATGAAGGCGATTTCAACCTGACGACGAGCGGCGTATCTGGCGCGGCGGTTAGCGGAATCAGCGGCTCGGGCAATATCTACGATGTGAGTGTTTCCACCGGCAGCGGCAGCGGCTCCATCCGCTTGAACGTGGCCGGCAATGGCACGATCGAAGATAATCAGAGTATTCCAATGGGCGTCCCCTTCAACAGCGGCCAGACCTATATTGTCGATAAACTTTCCCCGTATGTTTTATCCAGCTCACGCACCGACCCCAACCCAACCAGCGCCGCCATTGTGAAATACGCGGTCACTTTCTCTCAGCCTGTTAGCGGCGTCAACGCCAGTGATTTCGTTTTCCAGCTGGCAGGCAGCGGCGTCTCCACTGCCGCGGTGGTGGGCATCACGCCGGCTTCTGGTTATAACACCATCTATACGGTCAGCGTCTCCACAGGCACAGGCAACGGCACCATCCGCCTCGAAGTGGCTAACGACCATACCATCGTCAACGCTACAGCCAATTCACTGTTCAGCGAATTTGCCGGCGGAGAAACCTACCGTATCAAACGCACCGCCATCTTTGATGATGTGCCCTTCACCTATTGGGCAAATGATTTTGTCGAACGCCTATTTTACGCCGGCGTCACCGGTGGCTGTTCCGCAGTCCCGCTTAATTACTGCCCTGATAGCACAGTCACCCGTGGTCAAATGGCCGTCTTCCTCTTGAAAGCCACCCACGGCTCAAGTTACTCTCCGCCCGTTGTTGGCGCCAGCACAGGTTTTTCTGATGTGCCCGTCGACTATTGGGCAGCCAAATGGATCAAGCAACTGGCCGCCGAAGGCATCACCGGCGGCTGTGGGTCCGGTATCTATTGTCCCGATGCCACCGTTACCCGCGCGCAGATGGCCGTCTTCCTTTTGAAATCCAAACATGGCTCAAGTTATGCTCCTCCCGCCCCCACAGGCGTCTTCGTCGATGTGCCAATCGGCTACTGGGCTGATAAATGGATCGAACGGCTGGCCGTCGAAGGCGTCACCTCGGGCTGCGGTGCGGGCATCTATTGTCCCGATGCCGAAGTGACCCGCGCCCAGATGGCGGTTTTCCTGGTGAAAGCGTTTAATATGCCGTAAGACTGACCGCCGACCGTGGACGACAGACCGTTGACCATGGTCGGCTGATGATTTAGGAAATAGCAATAAAAAACTGACGATTGAGATCGTCAGTTTTTTATTTTGTAAGCGCGGACTAAAGTCCGCAATCCTGTTTATTGTCTATCGTCCGTTGTCCATCGTCCGTTTTTCTATGGCAGACCAAAAGTCTTGACGAGGAAGACGGCCATTTGAGCACGAGTGACTTCTGCGTCTGGGCAGTAATTTCCGCCGCCGCAGCCGCCGGTGATGCCTTCCCGCGCCAATTGCTCAATCCATTTGGCAGCCCAATAATTGATGGGGACATCGCTGAAAGTTCCAACCGCCGCTGGTGGCGCATAAGCCGACCCGTATTTTGCTTTCAATAGAAAGACAGCCATTTGGGCGCGGGTCACTGCGCTATCCGGGCAGTAGATGCCCGTGCCGCAGCCAGAGGTGACTCCATCGGCTGCCAGTTTTTCGATCCATGCGGCGGCCCAATAACTACCCGGCACGTCGCTGAAGACACTGTCAGAAGCGGCAGGCGGTGTATAGGCAACGGGGTAGTGCTTGCCTTTTTCAAGGAAAACCGCCATTTGAGCGCGTGTCACTGTCGCATCCGGGCAATATTGCAAAGGACTAACAACACAGCCGCCTGTGACACCTGCGTTATACAAACTAATCACATAATCGTAATACCAAATATTGGCTTCGCCCGAGAAGGGGTGAGCAGTCTGCATATCCGTAAAGATGGAGGAGTTGGCCGGGGCAAATGCAACGCTGGCCCATTTGCTGTCATTGAACGCCCACTTGCCAAAGCGTGAATCCTGCATAATGGTCAGGAAGCTGGCGTCGCCGCTGTTTGATCCGCTGTTGTAGATGCGATAATCTGCGGTAGAGGCGCAGGGTCCACTGCCGAATTCGCCACCCTTGGATATATTAAAATAGATCAGCGCGCGCACAGCCGGGTAATTTGCCAGTTTGCTAAATGTGTCTGCGACCCACGCGCTCTTGGTTTGATTGGGATCTGGGTCGTCTGTATCGGGCACGTTCACGGTTCCGATCTGAGAAATGAAGATCGGCTTGGAAGGCGCCATCACGCGCATGCGGTCGAGATAGGGTTTAAAGCCTTCTTCGAAAGTGTCCCAATTGGCGTACACAGGATTGGTATCACAGCCGCCGAAATTATAGGCGCTAAAGGCGATCACATCCACGTTACTATCACCGGGGTAGTAATTTTCAAACTCTTTCCATGAATACGCTGATTCATTCCAGCCATTGGGCGCAAAGACCCAGCGTACCGCTTTGCTGGGCACGCCGGCGTTTGCAAAGAGCGTGCGTATCTTGATGAACGCCGCAATAAACGTAGGGCCGTCTGAACCATAGGCGATCCACGAGCCGCCGTTCATTTCAGGCATGGGTGCAAGATAGGCCCACTTGGTATTGCCAGCCCAGATTTTGAAGTAGCCCGCCCAAGCGGTTAACGCGGCATCGCATGAGCCTGCGGCAATTTGCGCGGCTGTCACACAATTTGCGTCATAATAAGCAACTTCCCCGGATGCGCTAGGCATCAGGTTCACAAACGGCACGAAGCCGGCGCCCCAGGCCGCATCCAATTCATGCGGAACATTGTAGGCCGGGTTAAGCGTAATGCTCATAAAATCACCGGCAAAGGTGACTCCGCTGGCGCCGTTACCGGTCAACCAGCTATTCATGGCGACTAGTTCATTGACGCCACCCGTGAGGCTACCTAGTTCCAAACTGGTATACGCGCCAAATAAGATCGGCAGCGACGATGTTCCGCTGGCTTGCGCGCTGCCAGCCGGGAGTGTGCCAACAATAAGTAATAAAAGCATGAATATGATATTTGGAAGCAGTTTAATTCTTTTCATTTTTTTTCTCCTTATGTTTGATCGAAGTGAAAATGATGAAACTTTTGATTGTGCCTGGGGCTGTATTGAGAAAATCCTATGTAGAAATAGGATAGAGGCAGTCGAAATTATACTTGTTTCATTCCTGTAACGGGGATGGTGTTTTAATTTGATAAATCGTCTACCGTCTGTCGTCTGCGGTCAACGCCTTCAGGGAAACTTTTCCTTGTATCGTGCGTAAGTTATTGTATTGCATCCTGCTCAAGCAACTTACCAAAACTGATAGTTATACTCAAAGAGATCGGCATATTTGACGATTTTTTTTGTTATGATTACAAAAAGAGATACTGTAACTCATGTCAACCAACCCTATCACAAACGAGACCTCTCTTAAAAACCGACCCAGCTTACGTTGGGTGTTGATCGGTGTCTGGATTGTTGTCGTGGCCTACACAGCCGCAGTACTGGGAACAGCGCTTTTTCCACAGTTTGTCAATTTTCAAAATGCAAATATGGCCCAGATCGTATTGAGCCTTCCCGCCCTTTTTCAGTTTTTTATTGAATATGGAATTGACCTGCTCCTGGTGTTGGGGTTTTCAGTAATCGGGTGCATGCTCATCGTGCGTCGTTCTGATGATTGGTTTGCAATTTTCACGTCCCTGTTTCTGATTACTTTTGGCGTGCGAGTTACCAATCTAGCCAATGCGATTGCGATCAGCCCAGGCCATGAAACCTCCGGCGGATTGATCCTGGCGCTGGGCGATATCGGCATGGTTTTATTTTCTATGCTTTTCCCGGACGGGAAATTTGTTCCGCGCTGGCTGAAATTTGTCGCGCCCGTCTTGATCGCCACCATGTTCGGAATTTATATCTTTCCTACTTCACCCTTCTTTTGGAATACGATGGCGCACAGTACTTACCTTTTGGTAATAACCACCTGGTATCTGATCGGGATTTTTTCCTCCGTTTATCGCTATATCCGTCATGCCACATTGGCGCAAAAACAACAGATTCGCTGGGCATTTATCGGCACGATGGGACCCTTTGCCTGGTTTTTGATATTCCAGATATTGCTTGGCTTTATCCCAACCGCAACGAACACATCGCCCCTGACGGCCAGCCTTTCGATTGTTTCGAGCCTGGCTGGTATTTTTCTATTCTTGATGCTGCCCTTTTTTATTACCATCTCCATCGCGCGTACCAAACTGTTTGACATTGACCTGATCATTAACCGTTCCCTGGTCTATGGCATTCTCACCTTCGGGCTGGGAATTGTATTTGTGATGACGCTGGGTTTGATTTCTGTCATATTCAGAAACATTCATACAGGCGATCAATCTTTTCTGGTTGCGACCATTGTTTCAGTTTCGGCGGGTGCGCTCTTTCAGCCGGCGCGAAAAAAACTTCAACGGTTTGTAGACCGCTTCTTTTATCACATTCAGATCGACTATCAGAAAACCCCCGCAGAAATCCGCGCTGAATCCGCTACCATCATCACCGGTACAACCCTCTCCTCCTATCATGATTTGAAATTGATCGGGCGTGGCGGCATGGCTGAAGTGTATAGCGCCACCAGTTCGAAGCGCAAACCTGTCGCCATCAAAGTTTTACGCGCAACCCTTGCCAGTGATGAACAATTTCGGAAGCGATTCATGCGTGAGGCGCAGATCGTCTCCGCGCTTGAGCATCCCAACATTGTGCGCGTCGTGGACTATGGCGATGAAAATGGCGCATACTACATTGTGATGGAGCTGCTCTCCGGCCCGGATCTCAATAACTTACTCAAGCAGGAAAAACAGATATCCCTGCTGGATACGGTCAGTTTGTTACGCAGTGTCGCGGACGCGCTGGATTATGCTCATCAACATGGGTTGGTACATCGCGATATTAAGCCTTCGAATGTGATGCTGGATTCTTCCACGATTCCCTCGCGCGCAGTATTGACTGATTTCGGAATTGCCAAAATTTCCGACGCGCACACCCGAATTACAACCACCGGCATGTTGGGCACGTTTGACTACATTGCCCCCGAACAAATTCAAGCCTCAGCCGAAGTGGATGGCCGCGCCGATATTTACGCGCTGGGCGTGATGGCCTATCAATTATTGACGGGCAGTCTGCCGTTTGAGCGCCCCAACACGGGCGCGCTTTTACTCGCGCATTTGAATGCGCCCCCGCCAGATGCGCGCGAACTATTGCACAGCCTGCCCCGTCACGCGGCATACGCCATTCAACAGGCAATGGCCAAAGAGCCCGCCGCCCGTTATGCCACGGCAGGAGAATTTATTACAACGCTCGCGGGCGTATAAGTTTTTATAATACGGGGGTGTTTTTACGCTTTCCCATTCCATTCAATATCAAATGTAGCCGCTTCGATGGGAGTGATTCCCATTTTACGCGCCAGTTTCAAATAGGCAAAGATACTTCTGAATTGCAGCAGTACAGGCAGCGGATCTTTGAAACTGAGTATCACATCATTACTGCTAAAAAATGTTTTCAGCCATTGCCCAACATTCTTTTTCCTAAACGCCTCGGGCAGGGCATAGATCAACATGGCGCTCGAAAGCATATAGGAACTATCATCAAGCGGGGTGATACAGGGCATGTCGGGGTTTAGGAACGCGTCTACAAATCGCGGATGCGATGCCAGTATATGCACGCCGCTGGTTGCGCGCGGGTTGCACTCCACTGCGTAAATTTTTCCGTCAGGGGTTTGAATAAAATCAAATGCGATCTGGCCTGTAAAATTATTGTTGGCAACAAAGATCTTGACCCAATTGAAAATTGCCTGATGCTCTGTGTGCTGAAACACGATTGCCGCTCCGCGCCCCGCAGTAAATGTGGATGGATACGCAGTGTGCGCGGTGACCCGTCCATGATGGCAAATGCTATAGGTGCAGATCTCCGTCCCCGCAATATATTGCTGTGCCACCCACGGCGCTCTTGAGTGAAACGTCAGCGTGGAAGATACTTCTTTAAGCGAGGGCAGGATCAAAGTCCGCGCGGCGAAGCGGGAGTACGTCGGCTTAAGCACGAGTTCGCGCCAATAAGAAAACGCGTGAAACAACGTATCGGTGGTGGTGACCAGCATCGTCTCGGGCACCGACAGCCCATTTTCAATGGCGTTAATAATAAATGTCCATTTGTTGTGAACATCGTTTAGTTTTGTGATCGGCTCGGCAAATACACGGCAGGGCAGTTCATCAGCCCGTGCAGCGATATGGAAGATTTCCTCACAGGTGGGAATCAGCAGGTCGATTTTATTTTCTTCAATGATATTTTTTAACGCGGCGATAAACGCATCAGTATTTTGACGTGGAGCGGGCACAACAAAATTGGCCTTGATCGCATTGGACGGTTGACTCAAGTGCCCGCGCAAAGACTCAGCCATAAAAACCGTATGCCCCGCGCCATGAAAGGCGCGCGCAAGTTCAAGTGCGGCAGGCGCGCGCCCGCCTGTCAGAAGTATATTCATAAGGTTTGCATCTTGTAGTCTGCCAAATACATCCTAATAGGTTATCACCATTCCGCCGATTGACAACCCTGCGCCCGTACCGGCGATCAACACTTTGTTTCCGCGTTGAATATTCCCATCCCGCACAGCCTGATACAGCGTGGACGGGATCGAAGCCGCGACACAATTTCCCAACGTTTCCAGCGTGCTGATGATCTTTGAATGCGGCCAGCCAAATCGTTCGAGCATCAGCAAGCCTACTTTGCTCGCTTGATGCGGCACCACTACATCAATATCCACCAGACTCTTCGATAAACCGGGATACAACTCTTCGAGAAAATCTCCCGCGAATTCACGCACCATGCGCAGCACAGCGGGGCCGTCCATGTGAAACAGATCGTCTTCGGGGTTGTGATTCGCAAAACGCGGATGCCGCGCCGAGCCGCCGCCCATGATGGCGGTTAGATACGCGCCTTCGCCGTAGGTTCTGAGATGCGCGTGATGCACCATGGACGCATCCCCCTGGTTTGAGCGCGTGACAACCACCGCTGCCGCCGCATCCCCAACCAGCGTAGCCGACTCAGGTTCTTTCGGATTAATACCGCACGAAGCCACATCTGCGCTGGCGATCAGAATATTTTTATATCTGCCATTCTGCAAAAAATTTGCAGCCACATCCATGCCCGAAATAAAACTCAGGCAGGTGTTATGCACTGTCATGGCTGGGATACCCGATTTGCCCAATCCAAGTTGACGTTGAATCAGCGATCCGGTATCCGGAATCGCCTGCTCGCCCGTGCCCGACGCGTTGATGATCAGATCCAGTTGATTCGGTTTGAGTTTGGCTTCTTCCAACGCTTCGCGCGCGGCTTCGGCCGACATGAACGAAGATGTTTCATCGGTGACCCATCTGCGTTCACGCACGCCATTGCGGCGCTCAACCCAGCCGGCCGAAAGCCCGCACAGCGCTTCCACTTCCGCGTTGGATACAATTCGTTTCGGTAAATATCTTCCTAAACCAATAATTTTGAGGGGCAGGTCAACTTGCATTCAATAACTCCTGAATTTTTTTCATGGTGCATGAGAATAATAACAAACAGAGTTTTTTTATCTCTGTTCATTTCCATGCATCGCGCTTAAAAATCTTTCTTCTGAAAATACGGAATTGCATATTTCGAAATGGCCCGAATCAACTTCCACGGCCTTTGCCGCCACGCGGGCAGATGTTTGGCATACACAGCATTGTACTCAATCACAGATTTTCCGCCGCGCACTTTTTTAAATTTTCCCACACCGCCGCTGGCATGAACAAGCAAATTTCGTTGCAATCCTTCCTGCAAAGTAATCAGCGTTAGCAGGCGATACAGCCCTTCTTCCTGCGGCAGGCTCGTATCATAACCGAACAGCGGCTGAGTCATCGCGCCATTGCGGATGAAAAATCCCATGACCGCGTTTATCTGCCCGGCACGGCGCAGTGCGCGCACATGTAAAATCTCATGGTCACGCGCCAGTTTCATAAACTCAAATGTAAACTGCGGATTGTAATAGGAATATTTTTCAAGATACAACATGTTATACAAATCCAAGGCGCGCGCCAGTTCATCATCTGATAATGTTTTGCCGTCCACGATTTCATAACCATGTTTGCGCAGCACACGCACGTCCTCTTTATATTGCCGCGTGCGGCTCGCCTCCTGCGCATCCATATACCAGACTTGGCGGCTCAATACCATCTCGTAGTCTTTTTCTTTTAAGATGTCCAACATGTGTGGATTTTTTTTCGCATCGACCGACCTGAATACGATCACGCGTTCTGGAAACCAGCGCGGCAGCGCTTCACTCAACGCCGACAATTGCCCGCTGCTTATGGGCGGATACAGATTCGTCGACAGCAGATAGTTGTTGACATAGGCAACTTTATCCAGATCGGCGTTGCGGAAGTACCACGCCACAGGCCGCATAATCATTTTGATCAACGCTTCCACAGGCGGGTTATTAAGATGCTTCACTTCTTCATAGCCGCCGTAGGAGACATAGTGGCTATAAGGTGAAACTGTATATGTATTATTCAGATGAAAATCTGAGAGAGTAATCGGAATGATGACATCGTCCACTTTGGCGAGCATCAATTGTGTGTTGTACACATTACGGATGTACTTCTGCGCCCCATCCATGATGACCGGCAGCAGATAGCGGCGTGCATAGTCGCCATCCGCTGTTTCAGGAAACACAAGGGTGTGGATGTTTTCGCGGGTAAATAATTCAGGCTTCATGGATGCAAAGTTTTGAAAGATTGGATTGTCTGATCACAATGCGATGGGACGACCTGCGTAGCGGGATGCGTGAGATGATAGGTATGTAAATTTCCCAGTGTTTCACGATAGGCTTCAGGATCGGGAAAAAGTAAATTGGCGATCTTGTGCGGCGGGCGATTCTCCACAATAGACTGTTTCAACCACGCGGCATCTGCTACAAAGAAAAAGAGTTTCCCGTTTTCATCGCGCACGAAGAGTCCCATTTGACCGAGGGCGTGCCCGGGCAAATCTACGCCAATGATGGATTCGTCACCCAGTACATCATAGCCCGTTTTGAATGGCGAATATTCTTCCGATAACAAAACAGGTTTAGACATATCCACTGTATGTGAACGAGCGTCGAAGTCTGAGGGAATTAATCCGCGCAGGAAGGCGTGCTTCATATCTGCGGAAGGGGAGAGGTTGCGCAGATGTGCAAAGGCGTGGGGCATGTAAACGAAACGGGACCAGTTCAGGTCGGGGAGTGATGCGATATGGTCTGCATGAAAGTGAGAGATAAAGACATGTGTAATGTCTTTCGGTCGCAAGTCAAAAGACGCGAGTTGATTCACGACCAAATCCTCTTCATGCAAGGTGACAGGTGTGGTTAATCGATAAAGACGGTTCGGAAATTTTTTCGTCTCATCAAAAAAACGATAGGAATAGCCAGTGTCGAAAAGCATCGGCCCAAAGCGCGGATGCCGTAACAGCGCGAACATGGCAGGGAAATGAATACTGCGCCAGCGTCCGCCGTGAATGGCGATATGTTCGGGAGCGGTGCAATAACCTGCGTGAAGAATATTTATTTTCATAATTTACCTAAGGTGCTGTAGGGGTTGTAGTGTTTTGCGGACTGAAGTCCGCACTCCGTGATTTTTAGGGCAGGCCTTTGTATACAGAACGCGGGAATAAATTTCACTTTTAATTGCATCCGAATTCTTAACGCAAAGGTGCAGAGGTGCAAAGGAAAACCTTTAAATCTTTGCGCCTTGGCAGCTTCGCGTTAAACGAAAAACCGCAATTAATGACCGCTCTCAGTATAGCTAATGATTATTTTTCCACCATTGCATGAACAACTCAAAGCCTTCGTCCATCGAAACTTTAGGTTGATACCCAAGTTCGTTTTTCGCGGCGGAGATATCCAGCGTGGTGCTGTTTGCAACCATGTTAACTGCCATGCGTGTCAGCGGCGGCTCCGGGTGTGTGGGGATTAATAAGTAGGCGGCTTCAAGTATGGATGCAAGTGTGTATGCGGCTGTATACGACAGCTTTATTTTGGGAGATTGAAAACCAAGTTCGCCGCAAATTTTTTGAAGCATTTCCCATAATTTAATCGGTTCACCGTTGCTGATATTATATTTTTTGCCCAGTGTATTTGGCGGAGATTCAGCGCACAAGCGCAGCGCATCTACCACATTGTCGATGTACGTCAGGTCGATCGCATTTTGACCATCGCCAATGATGGGCAGGCGTCCTGATTGCAGGCGCGGAATCAAGCGCGGAGAAATAACCGTATCTCCGGGGCCAAATATCCCGCGCGGACGGATCGTAATCACGGATAGCCCATTGGCAGAGGCTTTGTCAACTTCCTCTTCGGCCAGAATTTTTGTAGCTGAATAATTGCTGGCTGGTTCAGGCAGCGCATCTGTTTCTTTTACATTGAGACGGGATTTGTAATCAAAATAAATGCTGGGTGTGGAAACATACACCAGCCGTTTTATTTGATTGGCTTCGCAGGCTGTCACAACATTGCGTGTGCCAATTACATTGGCTTGATAAAATTTTTCGAAATCTCCCCACGGCGAAGGGAACGCGGCGCAATGAAAAACGATCTCCTGATTCTTGCAAGCTTCGAGCATGCCCGCTTTTTCTTTCAAGTCAAGTTGAAGCGCACGAATTCCTTCGCTTTCAAGTTGATTTAATTTGGCCGCGTTACGCCCGGATGCGGTGATATCCCAGCTCATGCTGTGCAGTCTGCGGGCCAGCGCGCCGCCTAGAAATCCCGTTGCGCCTGTGATGAGCGCTTTCATAAAAGGATGAGTGCTCTGCGCGAATTACGAAGTCTACGAACGGCATACTTTACAAGTTCTTCGCGGATGATTTTTGAATTATGTCGTACATCGGTTGGAAATTTTTTCATAAATAAAAACTCCTTTATGTTTGATGCCTGCGGGTGTTCTTTTGCCAACTCAGTTAATTCGTGCTTTATTTTTTCTTTATCTGCATTTTTTGAGTTTTGCTTGAGCTCGATCCATAAAACTGGTTCATGTTCTACGCCCACCAATGCGCTGCGACAAACAAGCGGATGAATATTAAAGATACCCTCGATCTGCTCGGTGAACAATACATCATCAATCGTCGTTACGCGCTGAGCCTTGCGCCCGCAATACCATAGGCGGCCCTGCTCATCAAAGTATCCCACATCTCCCAGACGGTGGATAATGTCATCGCCATCTTTGATTTTTGCGAGTCGTGTGGCTTCTTCTCTTGCGATGTAAGACTCGGTCACTGCTGCGCCTTTCACTGTGATTTCGCCAACAACATTCGATTTCACTTCGAGATCAGCCTGCCACGTTTCAATCGCCGTGTCGCTGATCTTTATGATTCTCACCTCCGCGCCTGTCACTGGCCTCCCCAAACATACTCCCGCGCCTTGCGCCGATTTATTTTTGACTTCAAATATTTCGCGGCTTTCGATTTTTGCAATGGGCAAGGACTCCGTTGCGCCGTACGTGCCGAAGAGATTTGTTTCATCACTTAATAATCTTCTGAAATTTTCCTGCAATTGAATCGTGGCGGGCGCGCCCGCAGTGATCACTCGTTTGAGACTGTGGAGTTTTTGGAACTGAGCAGGCTGTGGTTGGGAATTCACAAGAATATCCAACACCACTGGCGAAGCAAACATATTTGTGACATTAAATTTTTGTATCGCATGGATCACTTTTTTTGGATTTGTTTTTCCAGGCACAGGAAAGGTAATATCAGGAATAACCGATGTAACCCCAAGCAATGTATCGATCAGCGCGTAGAGCGGAAAGGCAGGCAGGTCAATTTCATCGGGCGCGATTTCGAAGGTGTTTGCGAGCATATCCATTTGTGCGGCGAAATTGGCTTGCGTATATAACACACCTTTGGGCGAACCAGTGCTTCCGCTAGTATAGATGATGGCGGCAGGTGAGGAATTTTGAACGATGAACGCTTCGCGTGAAGGATGAATAAAGTCTTCGACATTTGATTTTTGACGTTTGACCTGCTCAATCGTGAGGTTATGTTTAATCGTTTCCTTTCCCCAGCCAAAAACTTTTCGTAAAGAATGAGTCAGCGTGTTGCCGATGAAAATATCAGGCTGGGATTCCTTGAAACATTCGCTTACTTTTTTTAATCCAATGGCGGGGTCCACGAGGACTGGCACGATGCCAAGTTTAAGGAGTGCAAATGTAAAGGCGAAGAAGTCTGCCGAAGCGGGAGTCATCAGGGCGGCGCGCATGCCTGGGGTGAGGTGGCAGGCCAAAAGTCCAGAGGCGAAGCGTTGGGCTGAATCCAGCAACTGGGTGTAGGTGACAGTTTTCCAATCCCCTTTTTGAAAATAAATTAACGCGGCTTTGTGCGGGTGACGAATTGCGTTGGTTTCAAACCTGTTCCAAAGTGTTGAATTCACATTACCCCAGTTTCAATTTCATACCCACATGCGTGGATTTGAATCCACGCCGCTCATAAAACCGATGAGCATCTTTACGTGAATTGTGAGTTGTAAGTTGCATAATGCGCGCGCCCCGTATTTTTGCGCGTTCAATTGTCCATTGCATCATCTTGCTGCCAATGCCAAGGCCTTGAAGTTTTTTATCCACGCGCACAGACTCAACCTGCGCGTGTAATCCCCCCTGAAAACTGATGGATGGAATAAATACAAGATGGAGGGTTCCAATCACTTCCCCATTAAGTTCAGCGACGATCAGTTCGTGGTTGGAGTCATTGCCGATCTGCTCAAAAGCAGTGTAATACGCCTGGGGCAGCGGGCTTTGATAGTCTTCGCGTTGACTCCCTAACGCGTCATCTGCCAACATGCGGACAATGGCCGGTATGTCTTCTCGTTTGGCTGACCGAAAAATGATTTCCTTAGCGCTCATTTGCTTGTTTGTGCTTTCGTGAGTTCCATATATTCGGGATGTTTACGAATATATGCGGCAACATAGGAACACATGGGAATCACACGCAGCTTTTTTTCCCTGGCATACTCAAGACCCACCTGCGCTAATTTCGCGGCGATGCCCTGCCCGCGCTGGTCGGGATGCACGCCAACGTGCGTCATCACAATGGTGTTATCGTGTTGGTTATAATCCAACTTTGAAAGCTGCCCGTCAACCCATACTTCAAAACGATTCTCGGCTTCATTATGTGTCACTTCAATATTCATGGTTTTGTCCTTTCCTTTCCAATTGTACTCTTGAAAAATAATGACATTGACCCGCGTTCGGTTTGCTTTTACAATGTTAATTGTGTGCTTGAAATTTGCAGGATTCTTTCGCCCCGATCATGACCCTCCATTTGCGCGCTGATTACGCGTCGTCAACCCTTTAACCCTATATTTTTTCGGAGGAAAAAATGCCCACCCCTATTATTTCGAAACGCGCGCCAATTTACGCCGATGTTCCTGATGAAAAGTGGAACGATTGGCGCTGGCAATTAAGTCACCGCTTGAATGCTGTTGAAGATATTGAAAAAGTTTTAAACCTTACCGAGAGCGAACGCAAGGCTTTGCAGACACAAGGTTTGTTCCGCGTGGATATAACCCCTTATTTTATTTCTTTGATCGACCCTGAAGATGCAAATGATCCCGTCCGCAAGCAGGTCATTCCTGTGTCAGAGGAGCTGAACGCGTTTACATCCATGATGGAGGATTCTCTCGCGGAAGACCGCCACTCTCCCGTGCCCGGGCTGGTTCACCGGTATCCTGATAGAGTACTGATGCTGGTCACGACTCAGTGCGCGTCATACTGTCGTTACTGCACCCGCTCCCGCATTGTGGGTGACCCCGGCCAAACCTTTAACCGCCAGGATTTTGAATTACAGATTGATTATCTCAAACGTACTCCACAAGTACGCGATGTATTACTCTCTGGTGGTGACCCGCTTGTGCTGGCTCCAAAAATTTTGGAAGAGTTACTAACCCGCCTGCGTGAGATTCCACATATTGAAATTGTACGCATTGGTTCGCGTGTGCCGGTCTTTATGCCGATGCGCATCACCCAGGAATTATGTGATATGCTCGCCAGATTCCATCCATTGTGGTTGAATATCCATGTTAATCACCCGAATGAAATCACCAAAGAACTGGCCGAAGCCTGCGACCGCATGAGCCGCGCCGGTATTCCCTTGGGAAATCAATCGGTGCTTTTGGCAGGCGTAAATGACTGTGTCCACATGCAGCGTGAACTGGTGCAGAAGTTAACCCGCATCCGCGTGCGCCCGTATTATTTGTATCAATGTGACCTGGTGGAAGGCTCAGGCCACTTCCGTACACCGGTTGCAAAAGGCATCGAGATCATCGAAGGCCTGCGCGGACATACCTCCGGGTACGCAGTTCCGCAATACATTGTGGATGCGCCCGGCGGCGGTGGTAAGATTCCTATCATGCCCAATTACATGTTGAGTATGTCTGACCACAAGGTGATCGTGCGTAATTACGAAGGCTATGTGACAAGTTACGAAGAACCAACCGATTACAAATCACATGACTCAAAGACCTGTGCATTCTGTCAGAGCAAGCGGCCCGAACCAGGTCAGGCTGGGCTGACAGGTTTGCTGGATGGCGAGCAATTGTTCATCAAGCCCGAGCATTTTGACGAATTACATAATCGTGATGGGCTTCAGCATCGTTTGAAAGACGAAAATAAGTGGAAACCGCTCGGCATCGGATCGGGCGAAACAGACTAAAGGATCAAAAAGATTTCGGAAGTCTGCTTTAATGCGCTTCTGTTTGGATGTCTTATAAAAGACTTCCGAAATCTACTTAAGTAGAGGAGAAAAAAATGAAAAGAACAATTCAGGTAGTAGTCATTATGATGATGTTGGCGTTTTTTGTTGGAGCATGTCTGCCCGCCGCATCGGGGCAGCCGAGTGCGCAGGTGCAGAATACACAAAGTTTGCAGGATGCCCAGGCCGAGATCAGTACTGCTGTTGCACAAACCATTGAAGCGCAGAATCAAATTGGCACGGCTGTGGCGCTCACCACCGAAGCACAAGCCACCGCAACGTTTACAGAAACACCGTTTACAATCCCCACATTGACTCCATTCGTGATCCCAACCTCCACCACTCGCCCCAGCAGCGGCGGAGGCAGCACCGCGCCCACCAAATATGAATATGCATGTGACATTATCAATCGCCGTCCATACGATAATTCAGAGATCCTGCACGGCCAAAATTTTGATATTAAGTGGACCATCAAAAATACGGGTTCAAAAGCCTGGGAAGCCGGTATGGATGTGAAATACTTCAGCGGCCCGCAAATGACCTCTGTGACTTTGATCGAGATTCCAGTGGTCATGAAACCCAACGACACCTATGATATCGTCCTCGATGCAAACGCGCCGCTGGAAACAGGGTTTCAGGTAATGACCTGGGCCGTGCAAGGTCAGCTTTGTTATCCGTACGTGGCATTAATGATTCACTAATTTTGGAGAGTTCATGATCGCGCGCAATTACAAAATATTTTCCCTGTTGGCGGCAATCCTCATTATGCTTGCTTGCGCGCCCACGTTTGCGCCTGTTTCTGCGCCAATTCCCACCTTTGATCCCAACTCGATCAATACGGTCATTGCGCAAACCGCAGCGGCGGCATCCACGCAAACCGCGCTCATGGTGCCTCCCACGTTGACACCCACCGCCACCGCTTTGCCCACCGCTACGTCTACAGAAACACCTACCGCAACATTTATATTTCTGCTTCCCACACTGACAGTTCCGCCCACGCTGATACAGCCAGGCAGTTCCGGCGAGGATTTTGAGTGTCAGATCATTTCGCAAAGCCCCGTTAATGACACGGTCATCTCGCATACTTCTGTATTTGAGACGCGTTGGAAGGTGATCAATATAGGTAAAAAAGTATGGGATACGAATAACGCCGACTACCGCTATACCAGCGGCACAAAAATGCATCGAGTAGGCGCTTTTGATTTTGAGCAGTCGATTTCCCCTGGTGGAACGATTGAGTTTGTAATCGCCATGCAAGCGCCTGCCGAACCCGGCACCTATTCAACAACATGGAAGATCACTTCAGGGCAGACCAGATTTTGTCCCATGAGCATTAAGATTGTTGTGAATTAGTTAACAAAAAAATCCTCCGAGCAAAACTCGGAGGATTTTTTTGTTAACCCTTATAAAGTGGGTGGAAGTGAATCGCTGCTTGAAGCGATGACTGCTTCGGGTTTCTTGCGAAGCATGAAGAAACCAACCGCGATGGGGATCAAGATTGCAATGAGCGAAATGCAAAGCATTGCCAATCCAACACCTGCCGGCATTGTCCCTGAGCTGCTCACGCCATTCAACTCAGTGGTATAGGGCATGTTTCCCGTTGCAGTCACTGCGCCGAAGATGCACATAAACAAACCTGGGCATCCGCATAAAACAACTGCGGCAATGGTGGCAATCATGCCTGTATTCTTGTTATTCATATTTTTATCTCCTTTGGTGAATTAAACTTATTTTAGTATACAACCAACAAAAATGGGATGCAAGTTTTTTTGCGTCCCATTGGTACTGCTAACTTCTTAACTTCGCGCCGATTGTGTTTTCCAGACGTTTGATGATTTTATTTCTGATCGCGGCCGCATCGGCATCGGTCAACGTTTTCTCGGCTTGATAGGTGAGACTGTAGGCCAGTGACTTTTTGCCAGCCCCGATTTTTTCATCGCGATAGACATCGAACAAGCGGACGTCGGTCACGGTCTTTCCGCCTGTTTGCCTGATCAATGCTTCGACAGCAGAGGCGGCGACTGATTCATCAAGGATGATGGCGATGTCTTCATACATGGGCGGAAACTCAGAGACAGGCACAATGCCATAAGCAGGATTCAACGTGCGCAACTTCTCCAAATCAAACTCTGCCACAATGACAGGTGCGTCGCCGAATTCATATTTCTCCTTCGCCAGCGGATGCAGTTCACCGAACACGCCCACAATCTGTCCATTCACTTTCACTTCGGCAGACTTGCCCGGGTGCAGGCTGTAGGTAGATTCTGTTTCAGCGTAGACAATGTCTGTGAAACGGAGGCCAGCCAAAAGGAGTTCGATGCGTCCCTTCATGTCGTAGAAGTCAAAGGCGGGTACGTCTTTCACATCCCAGGCAGATGCGATTCTGGCTCCCGTCATCACCATCGCAAGTTTGCGCGGTTCGTTGGGGAGTTCGTTTTTAATCGGCTCGAAGATCGAACCCACTTCAAACATCGCTATTGATTCAGCACGCATATTTTTCTCGACAACTTCAAGCACCGATGCAATCAGACTTTGACGCAGCACACTGCGCTCAGGCGCAATCGGATTCGCAATGCGGACATATTCATTATGCGTGACCACACGACCTTCGCGCTCAGGCGAGGTCATGCGATAGGTGACAACTTCCTGCAAGCCGATTGCCACGAGTAGATCACGCAGATGTTCCTCCCATTCATGCATAGGATTTCCGATCTGCGGCGGCAGTGCATCAGACATGGTGGTGGTCGGAATTTTATCGAAGCCGTACGAACGCGCAACTTCTTCGAGCACATCCGCGAGACCGACCACGCCTTCGTCTATATCCATGCGGTGATTGGGAGCGGTAACCGAAATTCGCGTTTCGAGATTCGATAATTCGGTATTCGAATTTCGAGCATCGAGTATCTTGCACTTGAATTCCAATCTTTCAAGCAATTCGACAATTTCACTTGCACTTAATTCAATACCAAGCAGACGTTTCACATCTTTGGGTGTGACTTCAACTACCGAATCTTTCAGCTTGAGCGGATATTCATCCACCAGCCCAGGCGCGATAGTTCCATTTGCCCATGCGGCCATGTATTGCAAGCCGCGCTTCACGCCAATCTCCGCAATTGCGGGATGCACACCGCGCGAAAAACGGAAGGATGCCTCGGAAGGAAGATTGTGCTGTTTGGCTGTACGGCGGATGTTGATGAAATTCCATGCCGCGCCTTCGAGCAAAACATTAACTGTGCTCTTTCCACGGGAAGTAATTTTTCCCTGTGACATTTCAGCGGGTTTGGTTTCAACGCCTTTTGCATCAAGAATTTCTTTTGAAGCATCGTACACTTCAGATTCAGAACCGCCCATCACACCCGCAAGTGACAGCGAACCTGTTTCGTCACAGACAATCACATTCATGGAGGTAAGTTTTCGTTTCACTCCATCAAGTGTGATAATTTCTTCGCCATCCTGCGCCGTGCGGGTGCTGATCTTGATCTTCTTGTTGCCTGCGCGTTCTTTTAGAATATCGTAATCAAACGCATGTAACGGCTGGCCCAGTTCGATCATGGCATAGTTGGTCGCATCCACGATGTTGTTGATGGCGCGCACGCCCGCGAGTTTGAGTCTGCGTTGAATTTGGTATGGACTGGGTTTAATTTCCACATTGCGAATCAAGCCCGCCACGAAGCGCGGATTCAGCTCGGAGTTGGTGATTTCGATTTCGACGAGGTCGGTCACAGGTTGAAGATCGGAGGTTGAAGGTTGGGCATTCTGCATTCTGCGTTCTGCATTCCGCATTTCTCTTCCTGTCAGCGCCGCCAATTCACGCGCGATGCCAATCACGTTTGCATTGCGTGCCATATTCGGCAAAATGGAAATATCCAAAACTGCGTCGCCGATATAATCAGCCAGCGGCATGCCCACAGGCGCATCGTCATCAAGGATAATGATGCCGTCACTTTCGTCTGTGATGCCGAGTTCTTTTTCGGAGCAGACCATCGAATACGAATCCACGCCGCGGATTTTTGCGCGCTTGAGCGTCATCAACTGCAAGCCTTCGGCGTGACCGTCATACAGCGTGGAGCCTTCTTTGGCATACGCCACTTTGATCGGTTTTTCAAGTTTGCCAGTACCTTTCAAATGAAAGATATTCGGCGCGCCCGTTAACACAACCTGCTCCTGCTGACCATCGAACAGGTCGAGCAAAGTCAACTTGTCTGCGTTGGGATGCGCTTTCACTTCACGAATCTCAGCCACGACAATTTTTTCCTTGTCCCACGCGAGGCCGTTGGTTTTGAATTCGTGTTTTTCGCCAGCGCCATAAGTCGGCATCGGCAAACCCGCATATAGAATCTCATCCACTTCGAGACCCGCGAGAGTCAATGTACGGGCAATGTCTTCGACAGTTATACCGTCGAGATCAATGAAATCTTTTAGCCATGATATAGGTAATTTCATAATAACTCCTTAAAAGAACGATATTAGTTATTCGGTATTCGAGTCTGAAGATGGAGACATGTTGTCTTCGACAATGTAATCTGATGGCATCTCACAGACAACTTGATTTGCGCCAGGTTCATTAGCTCCCTGCTTGCTTTTCTTTAGGAAACCAATATAGCCATTGATCAAGCGATTTACATTCTCTCCATCAACTGCAAGACTCTTGTATAGCATTTCAGGAATGTAGCCAACTTTATTGGCATAAACGATGTGACTCAGAGTCTCTTCAAGTGAGCCGCGCGCAATGTAGCAAAAGCGTACATTTTCCTGAAAATAAAATCTTCCGTGACCTTCAGCAATATTCGCTGGAATGCTTTGTGATGAACGGCGGATTTGTGAAGACAGTGCGTACTTCTCTTCAACAGGCAGTATGGGCAATACTTCTTTGTAGACCCGCACGGCAAAATCCCGCGCCTTGCACCACACATCCAATTTTTCCAATCCGCTAATACTCATCACAACCTCGATAATTTAGTAATTGGATATTGGATACTTGAAATTCTAATATCCAATATCGAATATCTGCCTTTGCCTAAAACTGCTCCAAAAAGCGCATATCGTTACCCCAGAAATAACGAATATCGTTGATCTTGTTTCGCAGCATCAACTGACGTTCTGGTCCCATGCCAAAGGCAAAGCCTGTGTACCGCTTGGGATCGTAGCCGCCATTCTGCAACACGTTCGGATGCACCATGCCGCAGCCGAGAATTTCAAGCCAGCCTGAAGTCTTACAGACCTGACAGCCCTTGCCGCCGCACACGAAACACTCTACATCCACTTCGGCGGAGGGTTCCGTGAACGGGAAGTACGAAGCACGGAAACGAATGCGCGCTTCCTGCCCAAACATGCGCCGCGCAAAATCTGCGAGTGTGCCTTTCAGATCAGCGAATGTGATTCCTTCGCCAACAGCCAGACCTTCCACTTGATTGAACTGAATTTCAGAACGCGCGGTAATTTGCTCGTAGCGATAGCACATGCCCGGCAGCGCAATACGAATCGGCGGCGGGTTTTGCGGATTGGTCGCCACAGCTTCACGCATCGCACGGATCTGTCCCGGCGAGGTATGCGTGCGCATCAAGATTGGGTTATCTTCGCCGCTCCCTGAGCCTGTCGAAGGGTCAGATTCCACATAAAACGAATCCTGCATTTCGCGCGCGGGATGATCGGGCGCAAAGTTGAGCATTTGAAAATTCATCTCATCAGTTTCAACTTCACGCGAGGTGTATACCTGAAAACCCATCTCGGCCAGAATGGCGAGCGCGCTGCGCAGCTGTTGTGTGGCTGGGTGCAGCCGCCCAATATTGGCTGTGCGCCCGGGCAAAGTCACATCCAATTTTTCTTCTTCAAGCGATTTCGCCAACACGGCATTTTTCACCGCTTGAACTTTTTCTTCCAAAGCAGATTCCAGCGCCACTTTGACACGGTTCGCAGCCGCCCCGACAACTGGTTTCTCTTCCTTGGAGAGTTTCCCAAACCCGGCAAAGACCTGCATCAACGGCGAACTGCGACCTACATTTGCAATGCGCCACGCATCCAGAGCCGCCTGATCGTTAATCGACGACAGACTCTCCAGCGCGGCTTTTTCGATTTCGTTCAATTTATCCAACATAGTGCCTCCATGATTCGATATTCGA
>Ga0105046_10000302_pt1 | contig 66227 bp, 50 predicted proteins | sample MAT03_FD_78385 | JGI IMG/M metagenome (GOLD analysis project Ga0105046, IMG submission 78385) | Freshwater microbial communities from Lake Fryxell liftoff mats and glacier meltwater in Antarctica - MAT-03 (megahit assembly) | ecosystem: Environmental > Aquatic > Freshwater > Ice > Liftoff...
CCGGCGGCGAATGGTTCGAGCACATCCCCTGCCTCAACGATCAGCCGCCGTACCTCGAATTTCTCGCAGGACGGGTGCAGCTCTGGCTGGACGGTGCCACCCCCACCGACACCCACGCGCGCCGAATGGCGATGCTTGCTCCCTAACCGCGGCCCCTTATGCTCGAACGCGTGCTCGCCAGGATGCCACGCTCCAAACCCGAAATGAGATGATCCGAGGCAGCTCCGCGTCCCTCGCCCGCAAAGATCCGCCGCCGTCTTCCCTGGTTGCCCTGCTTTGGTTAAGCGCCGACGGACGCATCGCCGCCGCCAACGTCGGCGCGCGCGAGCTCTGGCGGGTGCGCGAAAAACCGCTGGTCGGCGAGTCGCTGGTCGCTCTGCTGGCATGGGAAATCGTTTCCCAAGCCCCCGATTGGAAGCAGGAACAATGGGATATTTTGGTGGCCACCGCCCGCGGATGTACGCTCCCGGTGCAGGCCCAACCGTTCGGCGGCGGCGACGCCATCCCCGTTTTACTCACCCTGGAGGACGCGACCGGAAGCGAGCCTGGGTATTTTGCAGCAATTGCGATCGAGGAAAAGCCCGCGGAGACGGAAGCGACCTCATCGCCTCCTCTCGAGGCCGCCTCCGCCGTTCCGTCGCAAGCGAGTCCCATTCCCCCGCCGGTTGCCCCCCGCCCGGACGCCTCGATCGAGTGGCTGACGAACGACGCACCCGTCGGTTGGTTCGACTTGGATTTCCGCCTCGGCTACGCGCACTATTCGCCCACCTGGAAGCGCCTCCTGGGCTATGACGACGGCGATCTTCCGAACACCTACGACACGTGGCGTCGCCTCCTGCACGAAGAGGATTCCGCCGCCGCTCCCGACCGTGTCGCGAAGGCTCCCGCTCCCGGCGCTGCGCGTTCGTTTACGCTCGAGTTTCGTATGCAGCATCGGCGGGGCCACTACGTCTGGATGCAGTGCATGGGGGTTCGGCACTTCACACCCGCCGGTGAACTGGACCGCGTGCTCGGCCTGCAATTCGACATCTCCGAGCGCAAGGAACTCGAGGAGGAAACCCTCGGTGCCGAGGAGCGACTGCATCGCCTTTCCGGACCTGGATTCCTCGGAGCGTTCGACCTCGACTTCGTCAAACGGAGTTTCTGGTTCTCCGACGCCTGGCGCGCTCTTTTCGGACTTCCACCCACCGATCTTTCGCGGCTGAACGAACCCCTCTGGCCCTTGCTCGACGTCCTGCCGGCGGATCGGGCGCAAGGCGGTGCCACCGCGTGGCTGAACGAACATCGCGCCGGCGACGATCCCCTCATCGAAGCCGTCACGATGCTTCATCGCGACGGTCGCGGGATCCCGATCCTGCTGGGACTCGCCCGCACCTACTCGCGCAAGAAGGACCTCTTGCGCGTCGTCGGTTTTGCCTTGCCGCTGAACGCCGACGCCACCGCCACCCGGAGCGGACGTCCGCTGCCGCCGGCTCACTTGGTGGCTCCGACGCTCGATACGCTCACGGAGGCCGTCCTCGTCGCCGACGCTTTGGGCAATGTCGTCTACATGAACGAACGGGCGGAGCGACTCACCGGCCGCACCGCCTTGGTCGACGGCCTTCTGAAAATACCCCAGGCCTTTCCGCTCGTCCGCCGCTCCGACTATCAACCCGCCTACGACGCGGTCGAAATTCAACTTGCGTCCGGCCAACCCGCCACGCTCTGCGCGGATCACGCCCTTGCGCCCCGCCCCGAGCGGAGCGAACCGTTGCCCATCGTCTGGAGCGCCCGTCAAACCTGGGACACGCGCGGTCGGATCGCCGGGGTCGTCATCGTGTTTCGCGATCCGCGCGAGATGTCCCTCACGCCCGAGGAGCTGGTCCGCACCAACCGCCTCGAAACGCTCGGTCATCTCGCCGGCGGCATCGCCACCGACTACAACAATCTCCTCACCACGATTCTGGGAGCTATTTCCCAAGCGAAAGAAAACCGCGACTTCTCCCATCTCGCGAGTGCGGAAAAGGCGTGTCTCGAGGCCACCGGATTGTCGCGGCAGCTCCTCTCGTTTTCGCGCACCGCCCCTTCGCCCGGCATCGCGATTTTCGCCGTGGGCGAACTCCTTCGCGACGCCGTGCGCATGGTCGCGACCGGTTGTCCCGCCACGATCGTTTTCGATCTCCCGGAGACGCTACCCACCGTTTCGGTCGACCGCAGCCAGCTCATCCAGGCGTTTCAAAATCTGGTCATCAATGCGATCGAAGCACTGCCGACGGATAAAACCCAAGGGCAAATTCGGTTTCGGGCTTCCGAGACGGAACTCGGCAGCACGGATGTCCCTCCGCTGCCGGCCGGCCGGTACGTGCAAATCGAGATCCAGGACAACGGCAGCGGGATCGCCGCGGAGAATCTTGAACGGATCTTCGACCCGTTTTTCACCACGCGCAAGAATAGCACCGGCCTCGGCCTCGCCACGGTGCTCTCCATCGTGCGCCGTCATGGCGGGCAGGTTTGGGTGACTTCTCTGCCCGACGCTGGCGCGACCTTCACCGTTTTTCTCCCCACCTCTCCGGTGGTATCGGAACCTCCGGCCAAAGCTCCGCCGACACTTCGGTTCGGAACGGGACGCGTCCTTTTTATGGACGACGACCCGTCCATCTGCTCGCTCACCGCGAGCATGTTGACGAGCCTCGATTACACCTATGACCTCGCGAAGAACGGCGAGGAGGCGATCGCGTTGTATCGTCGATACCTCAACGTCGGCCGACCTTACGATGCGGTGATCATGGATCTCACCGTCGTCGGCGGCATGGGTGGCGAGGAGTGCTTCGTTCAACTCCTCCAGCTCCACTCCGACGTGCGCGCCATTGTCGCCTCGGGCTACGACGATCCGGAGTTGCGCAAATACTGCCTCGATCTGGGTTTCATCGGCTATCTCTCGAAGCCCTACCGAGTCGTCGACCTCAGCCTGGCCTTGCGCGCCGCCCTGGGCAATCTCGGTTCGCCGTTCTCGACTTAGCGTTCGCGTAGGAACCTCTCCTGCGGTCCGCGGGTGAAGTGCGCGATCCCGCCAAGCGGGAGAGGGCAAGTCGGATCCGCCGAGTGCTTGCCCGACGTTTTCCTTCCGATGGAGGGACCCGTGGAGGGCCTCGCTCCGTCGAGGCCGCGATTGCGCGTCCCAGCGCTGCCAACGCCGCTCCACCTTCCGCTCTCCAATCCCGGCAAATCCCGACACGAGGGTCCGAGTCTGTCTCGCAACCGCTCCAAGGCCACCTCTCGCGGCAAAAGTGTTCGGAGTCCGGCCTTCAGGCCGTCCGAAATCCGATTGCATTCTCTTCGGACGGCCTGAAGGCCGGACTCCAAACTCGGTGCAGCTTTTCCTTGGATCGAACCTTCACTCCTTCACCCTCTCCACGCTCTCACTCTCTCCACGTGAACGCATGGCAGAGGGCGACTCCCGCCGCGTCGGCTTCGTCGAGTGCCAGCGTTCGCCCGTGTCCGAGCAAGGCCATCACCGTCCGGGCCATTTGTTCTTTGCTCGCGCGCCCGGCTCCGACGACCGCTTGCTTTACGCGTAGCGGGGGGTATTCGAACACCTCCTTCGACCGCAACGCGGCCGCCGAAATCGCCGCGCCTCGCGCAGCCCCGAGAATCTGCGCGGTCTGAAAATTCTGCACATAGATGGTCTGCTCGAGTGCGACATGGCGCACGTCGAAATCGGCGAGAAACGCCGCGACGGCCCGATGAATTTCGCCCAGCGCAAACGCCATCGTCTCTTTCGGCGAGACCTGCACGGTCTGGCAGCGCAGCAAAACCGGTGCGCGTCCCGGCACGAACTCGATCGTCGCTAGACCGGTTCCCCGCAACGACGGATCGATGCCCAAAACCAAACCGCGAAAGGGCAAACGCTGACCCGAGAGCACACCCGCGGCGGCCGCCGGAACCGGCGAGACGGGTCCCGTCGACTTGCCGGCGAGTTTTGCCGCCCACATCTGCCGGACCGTGAGTCGCGCCATGTTACGAAAGCACCAGTTTGAGTCCCGCCACCGCCGTCATCGTCAGCGTGAACGCCTCGAACCAGCGCTGATCGATCCTATGCACCAGCCAGCGACCGGCGAGCGCACCGCCCCAGACGGCCGGAAGCAGAAGCGCATTCACTTTCAAACTGGAAGCGTTCACCAGACCGAGGTTCATCATGAAAGGCATCTTGAACAGGTTCAGGAGCAGAAAGTAAACTGCCGACGTCCCTAGGAATTCGAGTTTCGGCAGGCGCAACGCCAACAGGTAGATGGACATCAACGGGCCGGCGGCATTCGCGATCAGAGTCGTGAATCCCGCGAGTACCCCCGTCCCGACCACCAGCGGCGCCGGCGGTCCTTTCTCCTTCCATGCCTCGAACATCCGCTGCGCGCGCTTCCGACTCCACAGGTGCATCCCCAGCAGCACGAGGATGATTGTGCCCACGAGCACTCGCGCCTGACCGTCGTCGATCCGATTCAAGGCAAAATAACCGGCGACCACACCCGCCGCGGCCCAAGGAAACAGCCGGATCAATTGCGGCCACTGCGTGTGGCGGCGATACGAATACACCGCCACGAGGTCTCCGAAAATCAACAAGGGGAGGATAAGGCCGGTCGACTGCTTGGTGGGAAGCACGCTGGCGAAGATCGCGATAAACAACGTTCCCAGGCCCGACAATCCGGTTTTGGCCATGCCCACAAAAATCGCACCGAGAAAGAGCAGCACCCACTGCCAGGGGAGGAGAGGCATCATCCTAAAAAGCCCGGTGCAACCGCAAAGACACAAAGGCCCAGAGCGGAAATTCGGCGCCATCGAGACAAAAAAATTGCACCGTTGAAATGAGGTTTGCCGACTCCGCTTCAATGTCGGGCATGGTTGTCTCTACACTCACAGTCTTCATGGTCCAATTCCGAATGCCAATTCAGGGAAGTGTGCCTGGCGGCTTCGCTTCGGAAAAACTTCCGTTGGCCACCGTAAAGATTTCCCAAGCGTCCCGATCCGATTCGGGCAGTCGCGTCCCGGTGGCGATCACCTGCCAGTCGTTTTGCAACGCCGCCCAAAATCCCGCTCGCCGCTCGGGATCGAGTTCGCCGAGAACGTCGTCCGCCAGGATCAAAGGAGCCACGCCGCTTTTGAGGAAAAACCAATCGGCCTGCGCCATCCGTAGCGCCAGGACGAGCGTGCGTTGCTGACCCTCAGAAGCGACGTCCCGCGCCAATCGTTCTCCCAGCGTGAACTCGAAGTCGTCGCGATGCGGGCCGTTCAAGGTGGAGCGAAACTGGGCGTCGCGCGCCCGCCACTGGGCGAACTTCGCCAGCAAGGATGTCTCGGCCAGGGGTGCGACGTCCGGTGCATAACGAAAGCCGACGCGCTCGACCGACCCGATCGGCGCAATCCGCAGATAGGCGGCATGCAGGCGCTCCGCGAGGTGGGTCAATCCTTCGGCTCGGATCTCGAGCAAACGCGCCCCATGCGACGCCAGCGGCCGCTCGAACGCCGCCAACTCGGCGTCCGACGCGGCTCGCTTGAGCAAGGCATTGCGCCCGGCCAGCGCACGATGGTACCCCTGCAAGGTCTGCAGATAGAGCGGATCCATCGCCGCCAGCGTCAGATCCAGCCAACGTCGCCGACCCGTCGGATTGCCGCGGATGAGCTGCTGGTCCTGCGAAGAAAAAACCACCGTGGGAAACCGTCCGAGAAAGTCGCCTAGCTTGAGGATCCGCTCGTTATCCACCGTTACCTCTTTGCTTCCGCCCTCCAGTCGGACAACGACGCGCGTCGCCCCGAGCCGTTCGTGCTCGAGTTCGAAGCCCATCGCCGCCTCCACTTGCCCGTGTGCGATCAACAAACGGGCATCGGCCGCTCGAAAGGAACGCAGCGCCGTGAGAAGCCCAACCGCCTCCAGCAAATTCGTTTTTCCCTGTCCGTTTGCACCCACAATGAACTGTTGCCGGCCCGTCAGCGTCAGCGTCACCAGGGAAAGATTGCGAACGTGTTGGAGCGTGATCCGGCGCAAGCGCATCGAGCGAATCCGCGATTAGAAACGGCTTCGCCCGAAAACCCAGCCTCAACTGAGGGGGGCGGGCCGTGCCCGCGGGCAAATCGACGTAGACGCGCGCCAACGCATTCCATATGCACAAAACGGGAGTTCTAGCGCTGAGCCGCTCGGGCCCCGGTCCCGAAACTGTCTTGCCACCCCGCGGACGCTCGGACGGTAGAGTTTGGAGTCCGGACTTTAGTCCGTCCGCAGAGAGTGCGATCGGGTTACGGACGGCCTAAAGGCCGGACTCCAAACGTGTTTGCAGCGAGGGGAAAGTCGATCTTTGCGTTGTGGTGGCGGTCCATCGATGGGACGGGACGTTGGCAGCGCGCACGCGCGCAATCCCGGCCCCGACGGAGCGGGGCCCTCCATCGATCCAAAGATACCAAAGTGAGGCTGAGCGAAGACCTCCTCGCGATCCCGCCCTGCCCCCTATTGCGACAACTCGCGGTGCACGCTCGCAAACGCCTCCGCCAACGCCACCCACTCCTCGCGCGTCGTCGACCAACCGGAACTGAGACGCAGAACCCGGCGTATTTTATCGGGCGATACTCCCAGGGAAGCGAGCACGTGGGACGGCCCGTCCTTGCCGGCCGCACAGGCCGAACCGGTGGAGACCGCAAAGCCGCGTTTGTCCAGAAGCGCCACCCAACGGCGATTATCGTGAGCCGGCATGATGACAGAGACCGTATTCCACAGGCGATCTGCGTGCGCACCCACTATCTCCACCCGCTCGATTCGGGCCGACACTGTCCGCTCGAACTCCTCGCGCCAGGCCACCCGCTCGCTCTCCGAAAGGACCTTCACGCGCTCCGCATCCACCCAAGCCGCCAGCCACGCCGCCACCGCGGGATAATCCTCCGTCCCGCCCCGATGACCGCGCTGCTGCTCCCCACCACGCTGCCCCTGAAACCCGTCAGCTTGCGGAGCGCGAAGCAAAAAACCCGCGCCTTTCGGTCCACCCCATTTGTGCGCCGAGGCAAAGACCCAGTCCGCCTGACCCAATCCTGCCGCAGGAAGTTTCCCGATCCATTGCGAAGCGTCGCATACCAGCGGTACGCGCAAACGTCGGCACCGATCCACCAGCTCCGGCCAAGGCTGCAACACGCCGGTTTCGTTATTGGCCGCCATGATCGCCACGGCGCCGATCGGGTGTTCCGGTCGACCCGCGCCGACCGCGCGTTCCACCTCGTCGGGAGACACGATTCCGTCCTTATCCGTCGTCAGGGCCACCAGACGACCGGGAAACGCCTCGCCGAAGGCGGCCAGCACGCAGGGATGTTCCGTGGGATTTACCGCCACACGCGCTGCGGGCGAGAACGTTTTCCCCAGATACGCGGCGATCGCCTGTACGGACTCGGTCGCGCCGGACGTAAACACCACCCGATCCGCCGACGCACCCAAAAGCGCGCCCACGGTTTCGCGAGCGGCTTCCAGCTTGAGTCTCACCCGAGCCGCCTCCCGGGTCGGGCTCGACGGATTCTGCCAGAACTGCTCCTGCGCCTGCAGCCACGCGTCGCGCGCCAGCGGCGAGAGCGGAGCGGTCGCATTGTGATCGAAAGAAGGCACGCATTGTACCGTGAACCGGACGCAGCAGGCTTGCAAGCGACCGTGCCGGAGAGGCAGACTCCAAGGACATTTCTCCATGTCGTTCGACTCTTCGCTTGCCACTACTGTCCAGGTTTTTCAGTCGCTCACGACGATCCGTGCGGAAATCGATCGCGCCGCGGAGCTTATGCTTTCCGCTCTGCGCAACGGAAACAAGCTCCTCGTCTGCGGCAATGGCGGGAGCGCTGCGGAGGCCCAGCATTTCTGCACGGAACTGGTGGGGCGTTATTTCAAAAATCGCCGTTCCCTTCCGGCGATCGCCCTCTCGGCCGACGGTTCCCTCCTCACCTGCATCGGCAACGACTACGGTTACGAAACGGTCTTCGCGCGGCAGATTTCCGGCCTGGCCCAACCGGGCGACATCGTCATCGGAATCACCTCGAGCGGAAACTCCGCCAACATCCACGCAGCCATCGCCGAAGCCACCCGGCTGAAGCTCTCCAGCGTCGCTTTCCTCGGTCGCGGCGGCGGCACGCTGAAAGGTCGAGCGACGGTGGACTTGATCGTCCCGGGCGATTCCGGCCGAGCGGCCCAGGAAGCCCATTTATTTCTGGTTCACCACTTCTGCGATCTGATCGATGCCGCGTTTCCCACCTGACCCCTGCTTCTCTCCCGCTGCCGTCATGAGCGCTCCGGTCAAAATCACCTACTACCTCGAGGTCCTCTCGTCCTGGTGTCACTGGGTCGAGCCCACCTGGTCGCACCTGAAGACCCACTACGCCGGCCGGGTGGATTTTCAGTGGAAGATCGCGCTGATGAATCACGAGGATTTTCCCGCGAGTCAGGAGCAGTGCGATTGGTTTTACCAACGCAGCGGCACGGTCGTGCGCTCGCCTTACAAACTCAATTCCGGCTGGTTCGAGGCCGACCGCAAGGGCAACTACCCCGCCCCCAATCTCGTGGCCGAGGCTGGCAAAGATTTCCTCGACCCGACGGACGATCGTCTACGCCTCGCGTTGACTGCCGCTGCCGTCCAAGACGGGAAGAAGATCGGAAAATTGACGACCGCGATCGAGGTCGCTTCCCGCACGTTCGCGGATCGGGCGAAGACCATCCGCATCCCGATCCACATGATCCAGACTTTGAACAAGGTCATGAAGGTGCAAAAGCAACTGCTGCAGCAACACGGGCACGAACCCACGCCGGATGAGGTGGCTGACAAGATGAATCTGCCGGTCGAACGCGTCCAGCAGATCATGAAGATGGCGCAGCTCTCGATCGACGCCAAAAAGCTGCGTGCCGCTGCCGAGTCCCCCGCCGTGCGCGCACGGGTGGACGCCAGCACCGCGGAATTTCATGCCCACCGGATCGGGCAACGACCGGCGTTCGTGCTCGAGAGCACGATCGGCGATAAGGCCGTCTTTTCCGGCCTCACGCGCGTCGAACCGCTCGCCGCCACGATCGATGCCATGCTGAACGACACCGCGGCCTACGCGACGCACGCCGCCCATTTCGGCCAACCGTCGGCTCGTTGAGATTGCAGAAGCCGGCGGCGCGAGCGCGACGGTGGCCGTACGCACACACGCAGGATCGCCGACGGGATTGACGTGACCTCCGGCTCGCTCATCGTCGGCGCATGGAACCGCGCTGGCATCTTTCGTACGCTCGCGGTTATCTCGAACTGGGCATGATCGCGGAAGCGGCGGCCGAGTTGGACGCTTTGCCCAAGAGTCAGGACTCGGAGATCGAGGTTCTCTCGCTTCGCATTGCGCTCTACCAAAAACGGAATCAGTGGCCCGAGCTCAAGGTCGCCTCGGCCGAACTCGCCCGGCAGCGTCCGCAGGATGCCGGAGCCTGGATCGTCTGGGCCTACGCCACGCGGCGAACCGATTCCCTGGAGGCCGCCGAAAAAATTCTCGCCGAAGCGAAAGTCCTGCACCCCAAGGATCCGACCATCGCTTTCAATCTCGGTTGCTACCGGTGCCAGCGGGGCGATTTGGAGGGTGCCCATCGCCTGGTCGAAGAAGCCATCGCCCTGGATTCGCAGTTCCGCGAACTCGCGATCGCCGATCCCGATCTCTCCCCGTTGCGAGCCGCCGGTCTCATCCGGCGACCCAGAGCCGCCCGTAAATCGGGTGGTTGACGCGATCGACATCCTTATCGTCCACTTTCGATCGACGGACATTCCGTCGCCCCACCCTCTGGGCCTTCGCGTGAGAATTCCGATCTTCCGACCTCAACGGATTCGCGCAAAGAAAAATAACCCCACCAGCAACATCGCAACATTCGGCAAGAGCGCGGCGTAAAGCGGTGCGATGAAATCGCGGCCACCCAAGGCATAACTCGCCTGGACCAATCCAAAATAAAGGACGAAAAGTCCCAGCGATTTACTCACCCCGACCACCGGATTCACCCGGACGCCGGAGACGGCAAAGGGGATGGCAATGGCCAGTACGATCAGCGGACCGAGCGTATCCGCCCACAGGCCGTAATACCGCGTCGCGTACAGCGTGATCTTGGGATTCGCGTCGATCGCGAAATAATCGAGAATCCGCTTCAGTTCGACGAACGAAAGGTCTCCCGGCTTCCGATCGAACACCAGCATCAGTGCGGGATCCTCGCGGTAGTGCGGAATCGCTTTCTCGGTGAAGGCCACCGTGCGCATCATCTCGCCCGATTCCGGGTCGAACCAGTCTTCCCGCCCGTTCTTGAAAACCCAATACCCCCGTTCCGGATCGCGGTAAGCTTCGCTGGCAAGGATCCGCGTCTTGTCGCGCCGTTGCCGATCGAGCTCCGTCACGCTCACCCCGTAGCCTCGGGCGAGAAAGGGAGAATAGCGATTCATGAACCACATCCGTCCTTCCCGTTGGTTGTCGAACGCCACGCTCTTCACCACGCCGACACGATCCTGGGGAATCGTCAGTGCCATCTGCTGATAGCGGATCCGGTCCAGCATCTTGTCGGAGGTGTCGATCGACCAGGGAATCAAGCTGGCATTGAGCCACCAGGACACCCCGCAGAGAGCCAAGCCGCACAGCCAAAGCACCCGGGTGATCTCGAAAAGCCCGATCCCTGCCGCCCGCAGGGCGACGATCTCGTTGTTCCGATGCAGCTTCCCGAGCGAATAGAGCAGCGAAACCAACAGCGAAAGCGGCAGCACGATCGAAAAAAAGCGCGGCAGGCGCACGAGAAAGAAATAACCCACATCCGGCCCCGTCGCCCCCGCGTCCAGGAGATCGCGAAAGTTGTCGTAAAGCGCCTGCATCAACACAAGCCCAAGGGTGGCCCCCAGAACCAACCCGAAGATCTTCAGCCATTCGCTCAGGATGTATCGATCGACCAGATTCAATGCCCCCACGCAAACAACACATTGCGCTCAAGAAAACGAAAAACGCAGCCCTCGGCTTGGAACCCTGCTCCCACTCACGCCTGACCGACTCTCGCTTTTTATCGGTCCTTCCGGCGCCACACCTCGATTGCCGCTTTACGAGGGTACGCTAAATGCTTGAGATTGCGCCTCAGCTGTAACGCACCTTTCCATCGTTACAGATGTCGAAATGCAGATTTTCCGTTCCGCACGTAAGAATCCTTCCTCGTTTCCCATCGATTTTATGAGTGTTCGCTTCCGTACCCTTCTTTCTGCACTCGTGGCCAGCTTTGTGGCCGTCGGTTGTTCGCGGGATCAATCTACCCTCAAAATCGGCGAGTTCGCCTCTCTGACCGGAAAAGAGGCTGCATTCGGCCAATCTTCCCACAAGGGAACGGTCCTGGCGATCGAGGACACCAATGCAGCAGGGGGCGTTCTAGGCAAAAAGATAACCCTGATTTCAGAGGACAACCAATCTCGGCCTGGTGAGTCCGCAACCATTGCGAAGAAGCTTATCACCCGGGAAAAGGTGATCGCGATCCTGGGAGAAGTCGCCTCGAGCCGATCGATGGAGGCGGCCTCGGTCGCTCAACAGTTCAAGATTCCAATGGTCTCGCCAGCATCGACGAATCCTAAAGTGACCGAGATCGGAGATTACATTTTCCGAGTGTGCTTCATCGATCCTTTCCAAGGAACGGCCCTCGCTAAATTTGCGCGCCAAGACCTCAAGGCGAAGCGCGTTGCAGTTTTGACCTCGGTCTCGTCCGCATATTCCGTCGGATTGGGGAAGTATTTCAAAGAACGATTTCTCGCCGACGGAGGCGAGATCGTCCTTGAGCCCAGTTACTCGGAGGGCGACAAAGATTTCAAAGCACAACTCACCGCGATCAAAGCCACCGCTCCGGATGCGATCTTCGTCCCCGGCTATTACACCGAGGCGGCCCTCATTTGCAAACAAGCGCGCGACCTCGGCATGACACTCCCGCTCTTCGGCGGCGATGGCTGGGAGGCTCCGGAACTGTTGAGCCTCGGCGGTAAAGCGGTGGAGGGAACGTTTTACTCCACGCACTATTCGTCGGAATCCCCGTCCGAGGCCGTTCAAACCTTCGTGAAGAAATTCAAGGCTCGCTGGAACGGCGAAACGCCCGACGCCATGGCCGCGCTCGGGTACGACAGCGCCCTCGTTCTGGTCGATGCGATCAAACGGGCCGGCGCGACGGATGCGGCGAAGATTCGCGACGCCCTCGCCACCACCAAAAACCTGGAAGGCGTCACCGGCAAAACCACGATCGACGCCAAGCGCAATGCATCGAAGGCGGCCGTCGTGGTGGAAGTTCGCAACGGCGCATTTCGTTTCGTGAAGAGCGTCGAGCCCTGATGCGACGCCTGCAGTCGACCCTTTTCCTCATTGCGCTCGCGCTGGGAGCGCTTGGCGTCGTGTGCCCCCACGAGACGGAAGCGGCCGACGAGAAGGCCCCGATCAAAATCGGTGCGTATGCTTCCCTCACCGGGAGCGAAGCCACCTGGGGCCAGTCCTACGAGCGGGGCACCCGCCTCGCGATCGACGAGTTGAACGCCGCCGGTGGCGTCCTCGGCCGGCCGTTGAAACTACTGATCGAGGACAATCGTTCGCGGCCGGGAGAATCCGCCACCTCCGTACGCAAGTTGATCTCTCGCGACAAGGTGGTCGCCGTCCTCGGCGAGGTCTCCTCCGGCCGCTCGCTCGAAGCCGCCACCGTTTGCCAGCAGATGCGCGTGCCGATGATCAGCAACGGTTCGAATCCCAAGGTGACCGAGGTCGGCGATTATATTTTCCGCGTCGCCTATATCGATCCGTTTCAGGGCACGGTGATGGCCCAGTTCGCGCGCGAACACCTCAAGATCGATCGGGTCGCGCTGCTGACCGACAACGCGAATGCCTACGCGGTGGGCCTCGGCAAATTTTTCAAGGAACGCTTTCTCGCCGACGGCGGTGTCGTGGCGATCGAGAAGCACTACAATTCCAACGAGCGCGACTTCAAGGCTCAGCTCACTGCGATCAAGGCCTCGGGCGTGGAAGGGCTTTTCGTTCCCGGCTACTACACCGAGGTCGGCTTGATCGTTCAACAGGCACGCCAACTCGGGTTCGACGCTCCGATTTTCGGCGGCGACGGCTGGGCCTCGCCGCAGCTGCTCGCACAAGCGGGCGAGTCGCTCCGCGACACCTACTACTGCGATAACTTTTCGATGGAAACCGACTCGCCGCTCGTTCAGCGCTTCATCGTCAAATACCGCGAACGTTTCCACGAGGATCCCGACTCGATCGCCCCCCTCGCCTACGATGCGGTCGCGATGCTGGCGGACGCGATCGGCCGCGCCGGTTCGACCGGCGCCGCCAAAATCCGCACCGCCTTGGCCGAAACCCAGGCCTTCGTCGGGGTGAGCGGAAACCTCTCTCTCGATGCACAGCGCAATCCGCAAAAACGGGCGTTCGTCGTCGGCTTCAAAGAGGGTCGCTATCGTCTGGAAAAAACCGTCAAACCTTGACCCTCGCCCACGCGGCGAAACCCCTTTTTCATGTCCGAGTTCCTGCAGCAGCTCCTCAATGGCCTCTCCCTCGGCGCGATCTACGCGCTGATCGCGCTGGGGTACACCATGGTCTACGGCGTGCTGCGCTTTATCAACTTCGCCCATTGCGACGTCTTCATGGTCGGAGCGTTCATCGGCTACTACCTGGGACAGCATCTGCCCCACGGAACGATCTGGGGCGGAACGCTCGTCCTGCTCTGCGCGATGATCGGCTGCGCGCTCCTCGGGATGCTCATCGAACGCCTCGCGTACCGCCCCCTGCGCGGCGCACCGACGCTCAATGTCCTCATCACCGCGATCGGCGTGTCGCTCTTCCTCCAATACACCGGCCAGCTCGTCTTCGGAGCGACCCCGCGCACCTTCCCGCCGCTTTTCCCTTCCGTCAATTTCAACGTCGGCACTCTGGTGTTTTCGAGCAACCAGCTCCTCGTCATAGGGGTGGCGGTCACCCTGATGGTCGCGCTTCGGTTGATCGTCTTCCGCACACGGATCGGCACCGCGATGCGGGCCGTTTCGCTCAATCCCAACGCCGCTCGTCTGGTGGGGGTCAATAACGACGTCGTCATCAGCTTCACCTTCGGTCTCGGCTCCGCCCTCGCCGCCGCGGGCGGGATTTTGTATGCGCTCAATTACCCCTCGATCGACCCGCTGATGGGCGTGATGCCCGGATTGAAGGCCTTCGTCGCGGCCATCCTCGGAGGCATCGGCAACATTCCCGGCGCCGCGTTGGGCGGCCTCTTGTTGGGCACTGTGGAGACGTTCGTCTCGGGAAGTCGGTTTTCCACCTACAAGGACGCGATCGCCTTCGCCATCCTCATCGTCATCCTGCTCTTCCGGCCCGCGGGTCTGCTAGGAAAGCCGACCGTGGAAAAAGTCTAGTTCGCGCGCTTTTCTCTCATGCCTCGACCGCATCTCGCCCTTCTCCTCGCGATCGCCGCGAGCATCGCGGTGACGTCGTTCGCCGGCGACATCGACGCCTACCTCCTCGATGTCGCGATGGGAATCGGCATCAACATCATCCTCGCCGTCTCGCTCAATCTGGTGAATGGCCACACCGGGCAATTCTCGCTCGGTCACGCCGGTTTTATGGCGGTCGGCGCCTACCTCTCGTCCGCGGTGACGATTTACCTCGGTCCCTCCTTTCTCGGACTGGACGGCGGAACCATTTGGACGCAAGGCGGGCTTTTTGCCGCCGCCCTGTTCGCGGGCGGCACGTGCGCCGCCTTTGCCGGACTCCTGATCGGTCTGCCCTCGCTGCGCTTGAAGGGCGACTACCTTGCGCTGGTCACGCTCGGCTTCGGCGAAATTATCCGGGTGATCTTTCAGAACGTCGAATTTCTCGGCGGAGCGCTCGGCCTGATCGGCATGCCGGCCTACACCACCTTCGCCTGGACCTACGGTTGCGTGGCCCTCACCATTTTCGTCGTCGGCTGCCTCGTCAATTGCACCTACGGCTGCGGCTTTCGCGCCACGCATGACGACGACATCGCCGCGGAAGCGATCGGTTTGGATACGGTGCGGTACAAGATCGTCGCCTTCGTCACCGGGGCGTTCTTTGCCGGGATTGCGGGTGGCCTCTTCGCCCACTTCAAACTTGCGATCGACCCCCGGGGATTCGACTTCACGCGCTCGATCGAAATCGTCGTCATGGTGATTCTCGGAGGCATGGGCAACACGGTGGGCGTCATCCTGGCCGCCGTTTTGCTCACGATCCTGCCGGAAGCGCTTCGACCGGTCGCCGAGTACCGGATGATCATTTACTCGTTACTCCTGATCGTGCTCATGCTCGTTCGTCCCCAAGGCCTTTTCACGTTCCGTTTCGGCAAAATCGGCCCATGAGTTCCGTCCCCGCCACGCGCTCCGGCGCATTGTTGCGCCTGGACCGGGTGACGCTCCGATTCGGCGGGCTCACCGCAGTCAACGCGGTCGATCTCTCCGTCCACGCGGGCGAACTGGTCGGTCTGATCGGACCCAACGGCGCCGGAAAGACTACGGTGTTCAATCTTATCACCGGCGTTTACCAACCGAGCGACGGAGCCGTGGCCTTTGCGGGCAAAAGCCTGGCGGGACTGCGCGTGAGCGCGGTTGCCAGCCGCGGGATCGCCCGCACGTTTCAAAACATTCGGCTCTTCGGTGGATTGAGCGTTTTCGACAACGTTCGCGTCGCCTGCAATCTCCACCGCACGACTTCGCCCTGGCAGACGCTTGTGCGACTGCGGCGCTTTCGCGCGGACGAGGCCGCCATCGCCAAGCGCGTGGAGGAATTGCTCGACCTCTTCAACCTGCTCCGCTTTCGCGACGCCCCCGCCAAGAGCCTGCCCTACGGCGAACAGCGGTGCCTCGAGATCGTCCGTGGCCTCGCGACCCAGCCGCGACTCCTGCTCTTGGACGAGCCGGCGGCGGGCATGAATCCCTCCGAGAAGGTCGAGCTCGTCCGTCTGATCCAACAGATTCACAAGCAGTTCGACCTCACGATTCTCCTCGTGGAACACTCGATGAAGGTGGTTATGGGCGTGTGCCAGCGGATCGTCGTGCTGGACTATGGGATCAAGATCGCCGAGGGTGCCCCCACAGAGATCCAGAAAGATCCGAAAGTGATCGAAGCCTATCTCGGCGAGGATCATAGCGCCAACCGATCGCATCACTGAGCGTTTCGCTCCGCGCCTCCGCCCGTTAGTTCTTCCATGCTCGCCGTCTCCAATCTCCATGTTTCCTACGGCGCGATCAAGGCCTTGGCAGGGATTTCGTTCGCCATTCCCCAAGGTGCCATCGTCACGCTGATCGGCGGCAACGGTGCGGGAAAGACCACTACGCTTCGCACGATCTCCGGCTTGCTGAAGGCGAAGAGCGGAACGATCACCTTCGCGGGGGAAAACATCTCCGCGCTTCCGGCCCACGAGATCGTCGCGCGGGGGCTCTGCCACGTGCCGGAAGGCCGGATGGTGTTCTCCAATCTGACGGTGGACGAAAATCTCGCTATGGGCGCTTATCTCCTGCGCGACCGAGCGCGGATCGCGCGCAATCGCGACTATGTCTTCACCGTGTTTCCCCGGCTTCAGGAACGGCTCAAGCAAATCGCCGGCACCCTTTCCGGCGGCGAACAACAAATGCTGGCGATAGGACGCGCCCTCATGGGAGATCCCAAACTCCTGATGCTGGACGAACCGTCGCTGGGCATCGCCCCGCGGCTGATCGGGACGATTTTCGAGAAGGTCGTGGAAATCAACCGCAAGCACGGGATCACCGTCCTCCTAGTCGAACAGAACGCCAATCTTGCCTTGGACGTCTCCACCCACGCCTACGTGCTGGAAACCGGCCGAGTCGTCATGGAAGGTCCCAGCGCCACACTCCGCAACGACCCCCAGCTAAAAACCACCTATTTAGGTGGCTGATAACTGCTTATAATAGAATTTTTGTCGCGACGCTCGCGAATCGGGTGCACGCGAATGCCACTCGCTCGATTTTCTGCATGAACGATTAAACTGACGGGCTCGGCACCATTCGGGTCGTCTCGAATATTCCCTGCATTCTACCTTCGCGCTTTCGATCCTCCTTCCTTTATCCTTTTCGATCCATGAGTTCACCCACGCCACAAACCTTCGAGTTCCAAGCCGAGATCAAGCAGCTGCTCGATATCGTCATTCATTCGCTCTACACCGAGAAGGAAATCTTCGTGCGGGAGCTCGTTTCGAACGCCTCCGACGCACTTGAAAAGATGCGGCACTTGAAACTGACCGAGAAGGAAATCTTCGAGGAGAATCTCGAACTCGAGATCAACCTGACCACGGACGACAAAGCGAAAACCATCACCCTCCAGGACTCTGGCTTGGGCATGACCCGCACGGAGCTGGTCGAGAATCTCGGCACGATCGCCCACTCCGGCTCGAAGGAATTCCTCAAGTCGCTCGGCGAAACCGGTCAGAAGAACGCCAATCTCATCGGCCAGTTCGGCGTCGGTTTCTATTCCGCCTTCATGGTCGCCAAATCCGTCAAGGTTTACACGCATTCGTGGCGCGCCGACGAACCCGGACATGTCTGGACCAGCGACGGAGCCGGCAGCTATTCGATCGAAGAAAGCGCCGACCAACACCGCGGCGTCAAGATCGTGATCGAACTGAAGGACGATTGCTCCGAATTCAGCCAGGACTGGAAGGTGAAGGAGATCCTCGAACGCTACAGCACGTTCGTCTCCTTTCCGATCAATCTGAACGGCAAACGGATCAACACGGTCCAAGCCCTCTGGCTGCGCGGCAAGAGCGAGATCAAGGAGGAGGAATACCTCGAGTTCTACAAATTCCAGGCCCACGCCTACGACGAGCCGCGGCTGCGTCTGCATTTCTCCGCGGATGCCCCGCTTTCGATCAACGCGCTACTTTTTGTCCCGAAAGAAAACACCGAAAAACTCGGCTTCGCCCGCCTCGAACCTTCGGTCGCTCTCTATTGTCGAAAAGTCCTGATCGATGCGAAACCCAAGGACCTCCTGCCCGAGTGGCTGCGCTTCCTCAAGGGCGTCGTCGATAGCGAGGACCTCCCGTTGAACATCTCGCGCGAAACCATGCAGGATCGCGCGTTGATCGAGAAATTGAACAAGGTAATCACGAAGCGCTTTCTCAAATTCCTCGAGGAGGAAGCGAAAAACCGCACCGATGCCTACAACGAATTCTATACCCATTTCGGTATTTTTCTGAAGGAAGGCGCCGCCCTCGATTTCGCTCACAAAGATCAACTGGTGAAGCTCCTCCGCTTCGAATCGTCGCTGACGGAGAAAGGGAAAACCACCTCGCTCGCCGAGTACGTGTCGCGCTTTCAGCCCGATCAGAAAGAGATTTTCTATCTCATCGGCGCCAATCGCGAAGCCCTCGAAAACGGGCCTTATCTCGAAGGATTCAAGGCACGCACTCTCGAGGTGCTTTTTTGTTACGAATCGGTGGACGAGTACGTGATGAGCAATGTGCGCGAATTCGACGGCAAAAAATTGAGCGGTGCGGACCACGCCGACGTCAAACTCGCCGATCTGCCGAAGCCCCCCGAAGACGACTCCCTCCCGGCCGAGCAAACCACCTCGCTCACGACCTGGCTCAAGGAAGCCCTCGGCGATCGCGTTGCCGAGGTGAAGTCCAGCGACCGTCTCGTCGGCTCTCCGGCGCTCGCACTCAACTCCGACAAGTTCATGTCCCCGCAGATGCGTCGGATGATGAAAGCGATGAACAAGGACGGCGGCGATTCGCCATTGAAGGTGAATCTCGAAATCAACGCGCGCCATCCCGTGATCAAACGCCTCAACGCCACCCGGGATTCCAATCCGGAAAAGGCCAAGCTCATCGCCGAGCAGATCCTCGACAACGCTCTCATCTCCGCCGGCCTCCTCGAGGATCCCACCAAGATGGTCGCACGTCTCTACAAGCTGCTGGAAACCGCTTAAAAGTCGCCGCCCGCACCATCCGGTCTCGCCGGACGGGCTAAAGCCCGGACTCTCAACTCGAACGCCGTGCCTTTTCTCCATCTCTGTGCCCTCGGCACGACGGAGGGCGGACCTCTCGGCCGGACCTCCAACCCTCGGTACGTCGCGCGAAGCCCCGCGCCCCTTCCACGGCTTGCGTCCCGCCGAGCGTAGATTATTCCTGCGCGATGCCCCTTATTACCGTCGACCCGAGTACCGGAAAGATCGTCAAGACGTACGCCGCGCATCGCCCCGCACAGATTGAAATCGCCCTGAGCCGCGCAGCGCGGTCCTCGGCGGCATGGGCGGCCCAATCCGTCGCCGCACGCTCCCGGGTGCTCAAGGCCGCGGGAGTCGCTTTGCGCCGGCGCCGCGACCGCTGGGCAGCGCTGATCGTCCAAGAAATGGGCAAACCCATCTCCGAAGCCCGCGCGGAGATCGAAAAGTGTGCGTCGTGCTGCGATTTCTACGCCAAACACGGAGCCCGTTTTTTGAGCGAAGAAACGCCGTTCGCCGCCCCGCCCGGAGGAACCGTCCGGTTCGATCCTCTCGGTGTGGTGCTCGCGATCATGCCGTGGAACTTTCCCTTTTGGCAGGCATTTCGCGCCGCCGCACCGGCTTTGATCGGGGGCAACGCCATGCTGCTGAAACACGCCTCCAACGTGTGTGGCTGTGCGCTGGCGATCGAAGCGGTCTTCAAGGAGGCGGGCGCGCCCCGTGGCGTCTTTCAAACGCTGTTGATCGGGAGCGACCTCGTCCCCGCGTTGATCGCGGACGACCGTATCCATGGCCTCACTCTCACCGGCAGCACCGCCGCCGGAAAGAAGGTCGCCGCACTCGCGGGCGCGTCTCTCAAGCCGTGCGTCTTCGAGTTGGGCGGAAGCGACCCCTATCTCGTTTTCGAGGACGCCGACTTGGATCGCGCCGCCGAAGTCTGTGCCGCCGCCCGCCTCGTCAATACCGGGCAAAGCTGCGTCGCCGCCAAACGCTTCATCGTCATAGCCTCGGTCCGTGCCGTCTTCGAGGAAAAGCTGGCCGCCCGCATGCGCGCCCGGCGCCAGGGCGATCCGACCGACCCCGACACGGAGGTCGGACCGATGGCGCGCGAAGACCTGCGCGCCGAGCTGCACGGCCAGGTCAGCCGCAGCGTGAAAGCGGGCGCCCGCCTGCTCGCGGGCGGGCAACTGCCCAAGGGCGCCGGCTACTTTTATCCGCCGACCGTCCTCACCGACGTGCGGCCCGGCATGCCGGCGTATGACGACGAACTCTTCGGGCCCGTCGCCTCCGTGATTTCTGCCCGCAACGAAACTGCCGCCCTTAAAATTGCCAACGACTCGCCCTACGGGTTGGGCTCGGCGGTCTTTACCGCCGACGCCGCGCGCGCCCGGCGTGTAATCCGCGGTCTCTATGCAGGCACGGTGGCGGTCAACGATTCCGTCCGCAGCGACGTCGCCCTTCCTTTCGGCGGCGTCAAACAAAGCGGATACGGAAGGGAACTCGGAGCATGGGGCGCCCGCACGTTTGTGAACGTTAAGACGGTCCGCTGGCAGAAGCGCTGAGCGAAGGGCATCGACGAGCGCGTTATCCCCTTCCGCTCCCGCCGTTTCGTCCGACAGGGCATGCATAAAGGGTGATTCCGGTTACATCTCGGTAACTGTCCGTTTTAGGACTCGTTTCCTCCGGCGGTCGACCTAACGTCCTGCTCGCACCGCATCCTTGACCATGGCCACGCGCATCCGGAAGACTCCCAAGACCCCCGTTTCCTCCCTGGCCGAAGAAGTCACGGAGCCCGTTTCCCACACCGAGCCTGTCCAGCCGCTCGCCCGCCCGGTCAAGACCGCCTACTTCAACCGCGAGTTGTCGTGGCTCGCGTTCAACCGCCGTGTGCTCGAGCAGGCGCAAAACGCGCGGCATCCCCTGCTGGAGCGCATCAAGTTTCTCGCTATCGTCTCGTCCAACCTGGACGAATTTTTCGAAATTCGCGTCGCCGGATTGATCCAGCAGGTGGACTCGGGCGTGACCGAGCACAGCGTCGACGGACTGCCTCCGCGCGAGCAGCTTCGCCGCATCCACTCTGTCGTGGCTTCGCTGGTCGAAGACCAGTACAAGTGCTGGCGGGAGGACCTCGTCCCCTCGCTCGCCGCCCACGGTATCGAGTTCAAATCGCCCCGAGAGTTGACCCAGGGCGAGTTAAACTGGGTGCAAACTTATTTTCACGAACAGATTTTCCCGGTGCTCACGCCGCTGGCCCTCGACCAATCGCATCCCTTCCCTCAGCTGGGCAACAAGACGCTCAACGTCGTGGTTTCCCTCGATCACCCGGAAACGCCCGAGATCGACCACCTCGTCGCCATCCTGCCGGTGCCGCGCATTCTTCCGCGACTGGTGCGCATCGACCCGGTCAATACGGAGGTCGCCCGGTACATTTTCCTGACCGACGTGATCAAACTCTGCGCGGGGGAATTTTTCCCGGGCTATCGGGTGCACGGCGGCTGGGCCTTCCGCGTCACCCGCAACAGCGATCTCTACATCGACGACGACGAGTCCGAAAATCTGCTCAAAACAATCGAGGAGGAGTTGCGCAACCTCCGCCGCGGCTCCGCCGTGCGCCTCGAGATCGAGGACGGAGTCGAAGATCCGATTTTCGACACGCTCTGCGAGCACCTCAAACTCTCCCACGAGTACGTTTTTCGCCTGTCCGGCCCGCTCAACCTGCTGCGGTTGATGAGTCTCGCCGACATCGCCCGGCCCGACCTCAAATTCCCCGTCTTTACCCCGGTCAACGTCTCGGCGCTGCACCTCGCGCACCGCGTCTTCGACGTGCTGCGTGCGCAGGACGTGCTGCTGCATCATCCTTACGACTCCTTTCAACCCGTCGTCGATTTCGTCGAACAGGCCGCGCGCGACCCGAATGTCTTCGCGATGAAGCAGACGCTCTACCGCACCAGCGGCGACTCGCCTATCGTGCGGGCGCTGATGGAAGCGTCCCGCAACGGCAAGCAGGTCACCGCCCTCGTCGAACTGAAGGCGCGCTTCGACGAAGCCAACAACATCCAATGGGCGCGCCAGCTCGAGGAAGCCGGCGTTCACGTCGTTTACGGCCTCATCGGACACAAGACGCACTGCAAATGTTCGCTGGTCGTCAGACAGGAAGGGACCGTCATGCGCCGCTATGCGCACTTGGGCACGGGTAACTACAATCCGCGCACGGCCCGGCTTTACACCGACCTGAGTTATTTCACCTCACGGGTCGAAATCACGACCGACGTCGCCAATCTCTTCAATTCGCTCACCGGCTTCAGTCGCTCCCCCGAGTTCATCCACCTGCTGGTCGCACCCTTTAATCTGCATCGGCGGATCAACGAACTGATCCTGGAGGAGGCCGACCGCGCCGAACGGGGACAGCCCGCACGGATCGTCGCGCAGATGAACTCGCTGGTGGACAAAATGACGATCGACAATCTCTACGCGGCTTCGAGCAAGGGCGTTTCCATCGACTTGATCGTGCGCGGGGTCTGCTGTCTCGTTCCAGGGGTGAAGGGCCTGAGCGAAAACATCCGCGTCCGCAGCATCGTGGGCCGATTTCTCGAGCACGCGCGGGCGTTTTACTTTGAAAATGCTGGCGGCGAGCCGCTCATCTATGCGGGCAGCGCCGATTGGATGCCCCGCAATTTCTTCCGAAGAATCGAGGTGGTTTTCCCCATCCAAGACCCGGCGCTGAGGCGGTGGGTGCGGGACGACCTCTTTGCCATGGCTTTGCAGGACAATGAATTTGCCCGCGTGCTACACAAAGACGGCGGCTATTTGCCGGTCCCGCCGACACCCGGCACACCGACGTTCTCCGCGCAGAATTACTTCATGGCAGCGGCCGCTCAGCGCGCCATGCTGACCGCGCCACCGGTGACCTAAGAAGCTTTGCCGACTGAGATATCGCCGCGTCCGACGGGAGATTCTCGAACCTCGGTTCTCCACCCGCGCTTTCCCGTTCGACCGAGCGTGGACCAAGATGGGCGCTGTTTGAGCGTCGCGCCAATCGCCATGGTGCCTCGCTCTTTCTGAGGAATTCACCCCAATGCGACGCGGGGAAAACCCCACGTTCAAGAGTGACCGGGTCCGGCGTACCGCGGTCTCACGGAAAAATCGAGCAATCGGGCAGTTCCGACATTACTCACAAATTAAGTGCGCACGCTTTTAACCGATAAGGAGGGCAATGAACGCGCTTGCCGACGACAGACCGACTTTCGTGTTTCCAACCATCTTTAGGGCGCAGCGCAGTGACGGGCGAGTCTGCGGAACCGGCTCCCACCTATGCCCGTTCTGAACGTCGCCTCTTTCTTCCGCCGGTTTCGTCGCGTCTCCAAAACCGGAGACGAATTTGAGATCGAGGGTATCCCCGCCTTTGAGGAAGCCGCCGACGAACAAATCGAAACGCGCGCCATCGAACTCCTTCGTTCGAAAGAGGATTCCATCCGCCGTCACACCGACGGTCTTTTCGGCAGGCTTCTGATCTGCGAGTGGTTCGTAGTAATCGCTCTCGCACTGTGGGTCGCGCCGGTATCGTGGGCAGGGCTCGATCCCAGCATCCCCATTCATGTCTGGTGGTCCCTGACCGTGGGTGGAGTCGTCTGCGCATTGCCGCTCGTCATGGTTCGCCGCTATCCGGGTTCGAATCTCACGCGGCATGTCGGCGCGATCGCTCAGATACTGATCGGCACCCTGTTCATTCACCTCACCGGCGGTCGCATCGAAACGCATTTTCACATCTTCGGTTCCCTCGCGTTCCTAGCGTTTTACCGCGACTGGCGCGTTCTGGTGACCGCCTCCGCGGTGGCCACCGCCAGTCACCTGCTCGGCGGAATATACTGGCCTCAGTCCATGTATGGCGTGGATACCGCGACTGCCTGGAGGACGCTCGAACACTTCGCTTGGATCGTTTTCGAGACCGTCTTCCTCCTCATCGGCGTCCACAACAGCCGGGCTCACATGTTGAACTCGTCGCGCCGTCGCGCGGATCTCGAACGGCTAAATGCAGACGTGGAGTCGCGTATCAGCGTCCGCACCTCGGACCTGCAGGCGAGCAAGGAGCGCGCACACGCGATTCTCGACACCGCGTACGACGCCTTCGTGGAAATAGACTCCGGCGGACGAATCACGGAATGGAATCCCCAGGCAGCCGAAGTCTTCGGTTGGTCTTACGCGGAAGCGATCGGGCGATCCTTGCGCGAAACGATCTTTTCGGCCGCGAACAGCGGCACGGCGCAACAGGACGCCTGGAATGTCCTCGTGACCGAGGAGGGTCCGCTCCCGCGTCAGCGTCTCGAATTCATCGCCCTTCGCCGCGATGGCGGGGAATTTCCCGTTGAGATGACCATGTGGCCGGTCAGTCGCGGCAGCGGCTGGCGCTTCAATGCCTTCATTCACGACATCAGCGAACGCCGGCGTGCAGCCTCCGAGGCGGCCCGCGCCCGCGACGCGGCGCTCGAATCCGCACGCATGAAAGCCGAGTTTCTGGCCAACATGAGCCACGAAATCCGCACGCCGATGAACGGCGTCATCGGCATGCTCAACCTGCTGTCCGACACCGCGCTCGGGCCCCAACAGCGCGACTTCGCGGAGACCGCTCGCCAGAGTGCGGAATCGCTGTTGACGGTGCTCAACGACATCTTGGATTTCTCCAAGATCGAAGCCGGCCATCTGACGGTCGAAGAAACGGATTTCGACCTCCGCGAACTCCTCGAGAGCACGCTCGAACTCCTCGCCGAGCGCGCGCAGTCGAAGGGTCTCGAATTGATGGGCTCGATCGAAAATGGAACGCCTACCGCACTGCGCGGCGATCCCACGCGGATCCGTCAGGTGCTGCTCAATCTCACGGGCAACGCGATCAAGTTCACCGACAAGGGCGAAGTCGTGGTGCTGGTCCGTGCGAAATCCAACGCCGCCGGCATGGTCATGGTTCATTTCGAAGTGCGCGACACCGGCATCGGCATCTCCGAGGATGCGCTCAAGCGACTCTTCCAGCCGTTCGCTCAAGCCGACGGTTCCACGACGCGCAAATACGGCGGCACCGGTCTGGGCCTCGCCATCAGCCGGCGACTGGTCGAACTGATGAACGGAGAGATCGGAGTGAGCAGCGAGGAGGGTCTGGGCTCCACCTTCCGATTCTTCACCCGCATCAAGCACGCCCAGCAGCTCAATCCGGCGCCGCATCGAGCCAGTGTAGCGCGACGCCGCGTGCTCATCGTCGACGACAATGCGACCAACCGCTCTGTCCTGCACCACCAGCTCGAAGCCTGGGACGTTCGCGATGGCGTCGCCTCCGGACCCGGCGAGGCCTTGACCCTGCTGCGCGACGCGGTCGCGGACGGCGACCCCTACTCGCTCGCTCTCCTCGACATGCAGATGCCGGTGATGGACGGACTCGATCTCGCACGTGCGATCAAAGCAGATCCCGCGATCGCCGCGACGCGTCTCGTTATCCTCACCTCGCTCGGAGCGAGGCTCGACGAAGTCACCCGTCAGGCAGCCGGCATCGACGATTGGCTCTTCAAACCGGTCCGACAATCGCGGCTGTTCGACTGCCTCACGCGAACGATGGCCGCCGCCGGTCCGACCAACGCGACGACGATGGACGTCGCCAAGTTGCCGGCGCGCCCCGCGGCTCTCGACAGCAAAGCGAACGCCGCCGTCTCGCCTCTGCGCATCCTCCTCGCCGAGGACAACGCAGTGAATCAACGCGTCGCGATCGGGCAGTTGCGTAAAATCGGTTACACCGCAGACCTCGCTTCCAACGGCCACGAGGTGATCGCGTTGCACCTGAAAGCCCCGTACGACGTCATTTTGATGGACTGCCAGATGCCGGAGATGGAGGGGTTCGAAGCCTCCCGCCGGATCCGTGACTTGGAAGCGGCCCAAAGCCCGCCACCGTGCCCGCGCACCTACATCATTGCCCTGACCGCACACGCCCTCCAAGGCGACCGCGAGAAATGTCTTGCGGCAGGCATGGACGAGTATCTCACCAAACCAATGAAGGTGGCCTCCCTGGGCAATGCACTCGCCCAGGCTGCAGAAACGCGCTCGGCCGTCTCCATCGCGGCACCGAAGGGGTAACGCAACCTCGTCCGCAACCGCGGGACCGCCGGCAAGAACGGCCCGCGCTCTCGACTTGCGCGCCGCTCCTCCGGCGCGCTTGATGGCCGCATGCTTTCGACCCTGGTAATAACGCTCTTCGGTGCCGACCGGCCCGGGCTGGTCGAGGCCACCGCGGCACGCGTGGCTTCTCACGGCGGAAATTGGCTGGAGAGCCGCCTGCTTCATCTCGGCGGCCATTTCGCCGGAATCGTCCGCCTCGAAGTGGAGTCGACCCGCGCGACCGAATTGGCCGATGCCCTCCGCAGCCCCGATCCCACCGGCCTGACGATCGTCGTCCACGAGACGCGGGCGGATTGGGCCGCTCGGCCCGGAACCCAAGCTCCGGCCACGATCGAAGTCGTCGGTCACGATCGACCCGGTATCGTCCGCGCCATCTCCCACGCCCTCGCCGCCCGCAATGTCAATGTCGAGGAGCTCTCCACCGAACGCACCAGCGCCCCGATGTCCGGCGAACCGATTTTTCAGGCCCGCGCAACCGTGACGTTCCCCGCCGGCCTCGATGCCGCGACCTTGCGAGCCGACTTGGAAAAAATCGCCGCCGATCTCATGGTCGACGTGCGCTTCTCCGCCAAGAAATAGCGTTCTTCTCCGCACCGCCCCTTGCCATGAGCGCCTCCTCCCGTCGCCACTTTCTCCATACGTCCGTCGCCGCCCTCGGCCTCTCCACCCTCCCTCGCTCGCTTCCCGCCCAAGAAGCGAAGCCCGAGCCCAAACCGAAGAACCACGTCAACCCCTACGTCTACGCCTTCAAGATCGGCGCGATCGAAGCCTGGTCGATCGGCGACGGGCACATGCTCTTCAACGATCGGCTCGACAAGATGTGGCCGCCCGAGCGGCGCGAAACGATGAAGCAGGATCTCGTCGCCCATGGCGAGCGGACCGACGGCATTCCGCTTTACGTCAATGTGCTCGTGCTCCGGCTCGGCAAGGAGGTGGCGCTCTTCGACGCCGGTTTCGGCAACCGTCCCAATCCCAACATCGGGTGGCTGGCCGACGGTCTTCGCTCGATCGGGATCGCCCCGGATCGAGTGACCCAGTCCATCCTCAGCCACGGTCACTCCGATCACATCGGCGGCTTCGTCTCGGACGGAAAACCCACCTTCCGCAACGCCGCCGTGCACGTGATGAAGGCGGAGGTCGATTTCTGGCGCTCCGCTCGGCCCGATTTCTCCAAGTCCCATCGCCGCGACAACCTTCCGAACATGATTCGCGACGTACGCAACGCGCTCGATGTGCTCCAGCCCAACCTTCAGCTCCACCGGGACGGCGATAGGATCCTCGGCGGCGCCGTGACCTTCGAGGCCGCCCCGGGACACACCGACGGGCACTGCGCGCTGCGGATCGAAGACGGCAAGGACTCGCTCGTACACTTCATGGACGTGGCGCACCACCACCTGCTGATGTTCACCGATCCTTCTTGGTTCATCGAGTTCGATCACCTTCCCGAGGTCGCCGTCGCAACGCGCCGCGCGCTCTTCGGTCGCCTCGCAGCTTCGCGCGAACGCGCCTACGGCTTTCATCTGCCCTGGCCCGGAATCGGTCGGGTTCTTCCCGAAGGCACCGGTTTCAAATGGGAGAGCGAGCGCTGGAGCTGGGGTTCGTAAGCGCACCGTCCGCGTCGCGCCGACCGCATTCGTGCCACTCGCTCCCTTCGCGATCGGATTGCAGGCCACCCACAACCCCTTGCCGCCCTTTCGTCGTAAGTCCGCTCCCCGGGTCGACGCAACGATCCGCCGCCAGCGAATGAGTCTTCTCGACGACGCAACTCACTCCGTCGAACCCCGCCCCTGAGTTCGGAGTCCGGCCTTCAGGCCGTTCCGAAACGACCGCCACTCGATCCACCGAACGAGCTAAAGCAGGACTCCGAACGCAATCGCCGTCCCCCTCTCCCGCCCCCCCGGGCACCCGTCCCTCCCGGCAGACGTCAATTCACCTTAAATCTCTCGTCGTTATCGTTCTCTGCCGTATCGGTCGTGTTTTGGGCTTGTGAATTTACGGCCGGAGAAGTGACTCGAACACCCCTCTCCACTCACGCATGTCGTTGCCCTTTTGCTTCTCCCCGACGTCGCCCCGGCGACGTGCACTCTTTGGAAGTCTCCTGACCGGTAGCCTCGGAGGGTTTGGTTTATTGGCGCGCCTCGCCGTCGTGTGTGCGCTCGTATCGGGCGGATTTCCCTGTGAAGCCTACGCGCAAACCGGGACCGCACCGCGAATCGAAAACTCCCTCGTAGACCGAACTATCGTGACGGGCCAGGCGGCAAACTTCGTGGTCACCGCGGTCGGCTCCTCTCCGATCTCGTTTCAGTGGCAACGTCTTCTCCCCGGTGCGGCCGCCTGGACGAATCTTACCTTCGAAACGGATTCGATCTACAGCGGAGCGAACACGCAAACGCTCACGCTCAACTACACCGCACTGGCAATGAACGGGGAGCAATTCCGATGCGTCGCCACCAACTCGTTTGGCACGTCGACCTCCAACGCCGCCACGCTCCGAGTGAGCCAGAGTCTACAGCAGCCGACGATCGTTTCTCAACCCGCTTCGCAAACGGTGACGGCAGGCTTCTCGACGATCTTCTCGGTCGTCGCAATCGGAGCCCCCTCGCCCACGTACCAGTGGTATCGGGCCAGCAATCCCATCGCGGGCGCCACCGCCGCGTCGTTCCGCATCGTCAACGTTCAAGCCGAAGACTCCGGCAGCTACTCGGTCGAAGTCACCAACGGTGCCGGCTCCGTCGTCTCGTCCGTCGTCTCGCTCATCGTCGTTCCCGCGGTCGCTTCGATCGGCAACTATCCGCTCACGACGATCGCGGGTCAACCGGGCCTCAACGGCGCGGTCAACGCCCTCGGCACCGCCGCGCGTTTCGATTCGCCCGGCGGCCTCGCCGTGGACCCCTCCGGCAATCTTTACGTGGCCGACGAGGGAAATCATCTGATCCGCAAAATCACCTCCACCGGAACCGTCACCACCTTGGCCGGCCTGACCGGAAACGGCGGGAGCAACGACGGTCCCGCCACCGCCGCGCGCTTCCTGTATCCAAAAGGTGTGGCCGTCGACGGCGCCGGCACCGTCTACGTGGCCGATTCGTTCAACCACACGGTGCGAAAAGTCACCCAGGCCGGTGTCGTCACGACCTTCGCCGGGCAGGCCGGATCGACCGGCGCGCTCGATGGCGTCGGTCCCGCCGCGCGGTTCAATACCCCGCAAGGCATCGCGGTCGACCAAGCCGGCAATGTCTACGTCACCGACCGCGAGAATCAGCTCGTCCGGAAAATTTCTCCCGCCGGCGCGGTCTCCACGCTCGCCGGCCTCGCCGGAAGCTCCGGCAGCGCCGACGGCACCGGCAACGCTGCACGTTTTTACGGTCCGTCGGGCATCGCGGTCGACGTCGACGGAAACGTTTACGTCGTCGATACTTTCAATCAAACGATTCGGAAGATCACCGCAACCGGCGTCGTTTCCACACTCGCCGGATCGCCGGGCGCCACCGGCAGCGCCGACGGAGCCGCCGCGAACGCGCGTTTCCTCTATCCCAACGGGATCGCTGCCGACCTCGCCGGCAACCTCTACATCGCCGACACCAGCAACTCGATCCTGCGCAAACTCAATCCCTCGGGTTTCGTTTCGACGATCGCCGGCCAAGCCGGCAACCGCGGAGCCGTCGACGGGACCGGTCTCGCCGCCCGCTTGCACACCCCCTTCGGCATCGCCGTCAGCTCCGGCGGCGATCTCTTTGCAACCGATATCCTCAGCTTCACCGTGCGCAAAGGCACCCTGACGTCGCCACCGCAAATCGGCGTCCATCCGAAGAACCAAAGCGTCGTCTCTGGCACCCCAGTGACCTTTACCGTCCGTGCGATCGGGTCCGGTCTCCTCGGCTATCAGTGGCAACGGCTAGCCGCGGGACAAGCCGTTTGGAGCAATCTGCTCTCGGGCGCAGGCACTACCGGCGCAAATACCGCGATGCTCAACCTAAGCGATCCAACGACCGCGATGAACGGGGACCGTTACCGTTGTGCCGTCGCCAACAGCCTCGGAGCAGAAACGTCCAATCCCGCGACGCTGTCTGTCGCCGTCCTCGCCGTCGCTCCGGCCATCCTCACCGCACCGCTCAACCAAGCGACGATTGCGGGACAAATGGCGCGCTTCGACGTCACCGCCTCCGGAACGGCCCCTCTCGTCTACCGATGGTTTATCCAAACGAACGAAACCCTCTGGACCGATCTCGCCGTCGACGTTTCCAACCGCTACTCCGGAGCCTCAACCTCGTCGCTTTCCGTAAACTCGGTCGCCCTGTCCCAACACAATAGTCGCTACCGGTGTGTCGTCACGAACGCCGCCGGCTCCGCCACGAGCGAATCGGCGAGCCTCGCCGTCACCGCCGTGCCCTCCCGCCTCGGCAATATCTCCGTCCGCGGCCGTGCCGGATCCGGCGGCAGAACCCTGATCCTCGGCTTTGCAGCCAGTGGCGAGGGGAACAAACAACTGATGTTGCGCGTCGTCGGTCCCACCCTCGGGGTCCTGGGCGTACCCGACACCTTGAGCGATCCCCGTATGGCGCTGTATTCGGCAACCCCCGACATGCGGCTCGGGCAAAACGACGACTGGGGCGGTGCCCCCGCGCTCGCCAACGCGATGGCGCAGGTCGGCGCGTTCACGCTGCCGATCGACTCAAAGGATGCCGCACTCCAGGCAAGTCTGCCGCCGGGCGGCTATTCTGTCCACGCCTCCGGCCACGACAGCTCGACCGGCGTCGTGCTGATCGAAGCGTATGACGCCGACGGACCCGCCACGCGCAGCCGGCTTTCCAATGTCTCGGCCCGCAACTTCGTCGGTGCCGGCGGCGATATTCTTATCCTGGGCTTTTCGGTGCGCGGGGACACCCCACGCACCTTCCTCTTCCGCGGGGTGGGCCCGACCTTGGTCGCGTTCGGAGTGGCGGATACGCTCTTCGATCCAAAACTGAGACTGATCGGCGAAGTCGGCACCCTGCTCGTCGAGAACGACAACTGGGGTGGCGCTGCCGCCATTTCCGAAGCGAGCGCGAAAACCGGCGCTTTTCCGCTCGATGCAAGCACAAGGGACGCCGCGATCCTGGCGACCCTCCTGCCTGGGAACTACAGCCTCCATGTCGTAGGCAACCTCGAGACGACCGGCGTCGCGCTCGCAGAGATTTACGAAGTTCCGTAAAAGCGATCTTGTCGGAGAACGTCACGTCCGGCGCAGCACAAAGATCGCATCCTGCGACCGTGCATCCACCGGCACCGGGGCGTGGATCGTATAATTGAAATCGTAGGTGGCGGCGATCGTCAGCTCGGGCACCCGCCCGAGCAGACCTAAAAATTGCGTCCGCGTGTACGTGCGAAAACGCAGGTTCTCCTGAATTCTCAGGGTCTTCTTTCCGTCCTTAATCGTCGAAATCATCCGGCAAACGTCCACGCGTTTCTCGCGATCCAAACGCACCGTCTTGAGGTCGGTCTGCACGTGCACTTTTCCTTGCCGCCCGCTCCACGCTTCCGAACCGCTGCGACGCCCACGACTGGGGAGTAACTGTACTCCCACGATGTAGAGCCCGCCGCGCACCAGACTGGACGCCATCGATCTCAGGTGCGATTCGGCTGCAGCGTCGCTGGGGAGGTGTTGAAAGCTGCTGATGAGGTTGAACGCAGCGTCCACCTTCGGTTTCAGCCGAAAGTCGGCCATGTCGAAAACCTCGATCGCGCGGGGAAAACCATACCGGCGCAACCGTGCGTTCCCATAGGCCGCCGCCGCCGGACTCAAGTCACAGCCGGAAACCGTCATCCCCGCTCGCGCCAGCTCCACGAGCAACCGCCCCGAACCTGTCGCGGGCTCGAACACGCGTTTCACCTTTCGAATCGCGTAAAGCTCGAAACACTCGAGCAGAAAAGCCGCCTCCACGTCCGAGGTCGTGCCGAAGACCGCGTCGTAATAGCGGGGATAATCGTAAAGCGAGACACTCGACGTGTGGGCCATAGCCGACGAGTGAACACCACTCCACCCGCCGCTGTCACGCCTCCGCCAGCGTCAATTTCGCCGGGTCTTTGGCAGCCACCGACTCCTTAAGGACATCGTCGCGGCATCGTGCGCAGCCCGAGCCTCCGATACGCGCTCGCGAGCGATTCGGATATCGAGATTGTTCGCCCCCGCCAACCGCAGAACGGTAGGGAAATCGATCGTCCCGGGGATGTCGCGCTGCGTTTGTCCCCAAAGCGCAGCGCCGGCCAAGACGACCCCCAAAGATCCCACCCGGACGAGGCGTCGGAAAGGCGGAAGAAAAGAAGGAGAAACGCGTTTCGCTTTGCAGCCGTCAAAGTGAGGTTTTGACCTGCGGCGATCATCTGCGCGGTGGCGTTGAAAAAATAATCCGACAGCCAAAATAACCGGCGTGGAAAAATGTAATAAAGTCATAACCAATGAGTGAACTCGTTCAGGCAGCGGGAGGCTTGAGACAACGCGGACTCGTGGCGTCGTGAGGATCCAATGACGACGACCGCACGGACTTCGTGGTCAACAGCGCAAGGACGGCGGGGAGGACCAACAAGGTCGCCAGTGTTGCCACAGCGAGGCCTCCAACCACCGCACGGCCAAGCGGCGCCGTTTGATCGCCGCGATTGAAAATTCGCGGCCAGCAACAGGAAGATCGCCACCACCGCCACGATCGGACCGGAGCGAAAACCGTCGAGCAGCTGAGTTTTGGTCCGCCGTCCCTCTTAGTTTTGTAATTGCGGTCCACGTCGGAAATCGTCCCCCATCTTTTCGTCCCGCGCGCCCCGTCCCGTCCCCTTCCTCCCATGCTCACCGCCCCGTCCCGCCTCCTCCTCGCCTTCGCCGGCGTTCTCCTCGCCTCCGCCCTCTCCGCTCAGGTCGCCGACCTGCCCTACGGCGCGCCGATCCCGCTCGCCGAGGCCAAGCGCGCCATCGCCGCGGCCCAGGCCGAGGCCGTCAAGAACAAATGGAACGTCGCCGTCGCCGTCGTGGACAACGGCGGCCACCTCGTCGCCTTCGAACGCTTCGACACCACGCAGACCGGCAGCGTCGAAATCTCCCTCGAAAAAGCCCGCACCGCCGCCGCGTTTCGCCGCCCGACCAAGATGTTTCAGGACACCGTCGCCGCCGGCGGCGAAGGCCTCCGCGTCTTAAAGGCCCCCGGGGTTCTCCCGATCGAGGGCGGCATTCCGCTCATCGTCGGCGGAAAAATTGTCGGCGCCATCGGCGTTTCCGGCGTGACCTCCGCGCAAGACGGCCAGATCGCCGCCGCCGGCGTCGCCGCCCTCAAGTAACCCGCCCGCGGGGACGACGAAGCGCAGGGATTACTCGGTCGCGACAACGGAATGCGTTCGGTAGATGAGGAAACAAGCTGCGACCGGTGTCCGGCGTTTTGGCACCGCTTTGATTCCCTCCGCAGCCTACCCGGAAATCCCGCAACCACCGTCCGGAACGATAGACCCGTCGCTTCGACGATTACACTCCACGGTCGGGCGTCGCTCGGCCTGAAAACAAATTCGACCACAGAAGAAGCCGCTCCCGGATTGTCCATCCACGGACTCCCTTGGCCGTTGAGCGCTCGCTCGGAAACGGCGGTCGAAATCGACGCTTCTTGACGCTCCTGCCGCCCTCGCGCAACGCGGTGCGCCCGCCCACCAATGCTCGTCACCGGTGCCCAGCCACCGGCCGCTTGCATCAAACCGGACGGTTTCGCAATCTGACCGGATGCCCAAACCGTCCCGACGCCTTTCGCGGGCCGATATCATTCGTGCGCTGACCCGCCTCGGAGAACTTTGCGCGGAAACCCATAGCCGAGTCGAAATCGCCATCTACGGCGGCACGGTCATGATGCTCGCCTACGACTGCCGCGAGGCCACCAAGGACATCGACGCCGTGTTCCATCCTCCGGAAGTCGTTGCGCCCCTCATCGAACAGGTCGCCCGCGAACAGAAACTGCCGGAGGATTGGATGAACAGCGGCGTCGGTGCGTTCGTCGCGCGCCGTGAAGAGCGAGTCAAGTTTGCTCAACTCCAGATTCCCGGTCTCGCCATCACCCGCCCCTCGGCCAAATACCTGCTCGCCATGAAGTGCCGGGCAGGGCGGCTGCCGACGCCGTTCCGTTCCGGCGATTTGGCGGATATCGCTTTTCTGCTCCGCGAACTCTCGATCCGTTCCATGGCCGAGGTCGACGCAATCGCCGCCGAATTTTACGGCACCTCGGCGCTGGAGCCGGGCAAACGTTGGTTGGTAGAAAAACTCCTGGAGGAGGTGCGCCGTGGTTAAAGCGTCAATGCGTTCGTGGCGGCGGCCCCGCAGTCTGTTCCAAGTCGTCCGCGACGCGGCAACCACCGAGGATATCGGCTACAATCTGGCCGATTTCCTCGATCACGTGAACCTGCAGTCCAAGCAACCGATGGCGGCCGCCCGGGTGGCCGCCAGTCTGCGGACCGAACCTCCCCGGACGGGCAACGCCGTGCAGGACGCCTATCTGGCCGCCGTGGCGGCGCATCTCTCATCCCGAATGCAGCTGCGGGCGCCCGCCTGGACCGACAAGAAATACCGCCGGCTCGAACATCCTTGGTTCGCGCTGCCCGATGCCTGGGCCCGCGCGACACTCCTCCGCGATTCGCCCCCGGCTTTCAGGGAGCGGAATCTTTTTACGACCGAAGACGCGCTCAAACGAGTTTGATTTTCCGGCCGAGCACCGCCACAAATCCTGACCCCGCTTCGCTTGGCGCAGCCCCTTCTCACCACCTCCGCGAGCGCACCCGCCGCGCCGCGCCGGACCTGATACCCCGAGGAATCCGCCGGCATCGCCTGCGGCTTTCTGATCGCAGCGCTCCACGACGCCGGACTCGCCACGATCACGGCACCGCGACGCTCAGTTTCCCATTTACCCGCCAAGCCCGCTCCCTCTTCGGCCTCACGTGGTCGCGCACGCCGCTTCCGCGCGGCGGTTCTATCCGTGTCGATCCGCTGCGCGCACACGCCGCCGGTTCCGTCCGCAACGCCCGCAACTATCTCTTCGCCACGGCCCGCGATCGGAAAGAGCGAGGGGCAACCGCTCCGCTTTTCCTTTCAAAGGCGCTGCAGCTGGTGGCGGCCCGCTTCGACGACAAAGGTCGCCCGGGTGGCGATCGGTGCGCCCGGACGCGAGACGAAGGGGACGGTGCGATAGTCGGTTTTCCACCTCTCGGGTGTCACTTCGCACCGGACGTAACCCCGTTCGGCATTGACGAACTTCACGAAGGGATTTTCTGCACGCACCCCGTCGGCCCATCGAGGGTTTTCGCTGCCGTCGCCTCCCGACGAGATCGACGTGCCGACGAACTCCACGGCCACACTCTTCGAATCGGTCCGGTCGTAATCGATCACAAGTTCATTGGCCCAGTTGGAGTGGATATCGCCTGCGATCACGACCGGGTTCCGGACCGACCGGTCGCGGAAATGGTCGAGCAGGCGGCGACGCTCGAACTCATACCCCGACCACTGATCCATACTGACCTCGACTCCCGGCCCCGGGGCGCGATCGATCCGCGCCATCATCACCTGCTGCGCGAGCACATTCCACGTCGCCGGGGACCGCTCAAGTCCACTGAACAGCCAGTCGCGCTGCTTCGCGCCAAGCAGCGTTCCGCTTGGATCGAGGAGGACGTCCGAGACGGGTTTCCGGCCGTCGCCCTGCGGCTGGTCAGTGCGATACTGCCGCGTATCCAGAACGTGGAATGAGGCCAAACGCCCGAAAGCCAGCCGGCGGTAAAGAAGCATGTCCGGTCCCCGCGGCACCATGCTGGGGCGCAGCGGCATGGCTTCATAATAGGCCTGGTAACCTGCGGCGCGTCGTTTGAGGAACTCCTCCCGCGAAGCGGGCTCTCCCGGGACGTCGCCGGCGTAGTTGTTGGCGACCTCATGGTCGTCCCACGTGACCATCCAAGGTGCCACCGCACGCGCCGCCTGCAGGGCCGGATCGAGCTGGTAGAGGGCATACCGGACACGATAGTCGTTGAGCGTAAACAGCTCGCCATTGTTGTGACGGCGCACTCCGTTCTCCGTCGCCGCGCGCTCGTAGATATAATCGCCCAGGTGGAAAACGAGGTCGAGATCCTCCCGCGCGAGGTGCTCATAAGCCGTGAAAAATCCGCTCTCGTAGTTTTGGCACGAAGCGAATGCAAACCGCAGCCGGTCGGGCACTGCGCCCCCCGGGGGAAGCGTCCGTGTCCGGCCGGTGGGGCTGATCTGTCCGGCGGCTTTAAAGCGGTACCAGTACCAACGGTCCGGCCGCAGACCCTCGACCTCAAGGTGCACCGAATGCCCCCACTGAGGACTGGCCACGGTTGTTCCCGAGCGGACGATCGTCTTGAACCCGTCGTCCTCCGCCACTTCCCACCAGACGGCGACGGGCGCGGCGGGCATGCCTCCCCCAGGCTCGAGCGGCTTGGATGCGACGCGAGTCCATAACACGACTGACGATGGGGTGGGCTCGCCGGAAGCGACGCCAAGCGCGAAAGGGTAGGAGGCAGGCCGGAAGCCTTGGGGTGTCGCGCTCCGCGCGCGCGCCGGTGCCAGCAAGGCCGCGGCGGACAACGAAGCCGAACCGAGAAGGAACGACCGACGGGTCAATGCCTTTTCGCGAGGCGAAGAAACAGGCGGAAGGGCCACGATCCCAGCCAAGGGCCCGGAAGCATCCGGGTCAAGCGGGCCCGGAGACAAGAAACGCGTTGCGAACCGTCCCGGTGCCCTCAGCCCTAGCCGGTCCACCGAACGGGCTGAAGCCAGGACTCCAAGCTCGATCGCCTCCGCCCCGGAAGGGCCCGGGTTACTCTTGCAGGGCACTGAATGCGTAAAGGGCGACCGTGGTCTTGCCCTTGACGATCACCCGATCGCCCGCCACCGCGAGTGACGCCCAGATCGGCGCATCCGCCACTTTGTAGCGCGCGACCTCCTTCAGCGCGTCGCCCGCCTTTTCTTGCACGGTCAGGTCCCCACTATCGGTTAACACGAGGAGCGCGGGCCCGATGTCCGTCAGTGTAGCGTTGGCTCCGAGCAAACCATCGTCTTTCCAGAGCACCGTACCGCTCAGCGCGTCCAAGGTGAAGAGCGTACCGCGCCGTTTGTCGGACATGCCGTACAGCTTCGTTCCATCCAAAACCGGCGAACTCATGTACTGGCCGATCTCCCGGTTTTCCCACACCTTCGTCGCCGCATCTCCGGTCACTCGAACGGCAAACATCGGGTTGCGCAGCCCGCTGAAAATCACGAGGTCGCCGAGAACCACCGGAGTGACAATGTTCTGCTCGTAGGGCGTGGTGAAGGGAATCTCCCACAAGAGTCGCCCATCGGCGGGTGCAACGGCGAGGCAGCGCTTTTGCGACTGGGTGATCAGCTGGCGGACCCCGCCGATCGTCGCGACGATCGGCGAGGTATAGGCCGGCCCGTCGCCGCTCCATCGCCAGTTCACCTTTCCAGTGGCGGCATCGAATGCGATCAAGGCACCCTGATCGCGTCCCCCGACATGAACGATGACGTTTTCCCCATCCACGATCGGAGAAACCGAGGCACCAAACGCGGGCGAAGTCTCCTTGAACTCGCCGGCAAAACTTTTCCGCCAAAGGACCGCACCGCTTTTCGCGTCCCAAGAGGAAAGGTGTCCATCGATTCCAAGCGCAAAGATGCGACCGCCGACCACCGCGGGTGTCGACTTTGGCCCTTTGCCGTGGCCGCGGGCTGCCGAGTTCATCTCGTAAGGGACAGGATACCCCTCCTCCCAGACCACCTTGCCCGTGGCCAGTTCGAGGCAGCGCATGAGCTCGTGGTCTTTTTCCCTGGCAAAAAGAAAAAGCCGGTCCCCGGCCACGACGGGAGAGGCATGACCCTCGCCGACCGTGACCGACCAGCGCGCCGACCAGGCATCCGCGGCCCAGACCGAGGGGGCTTTAAAACCCGCCGCGATTCCGTCGCGTTGAGCACCCCTCCACTGATTCCAATCGGACGCACCTAACCAGGGCCCATTCAGCAGGATCACGGCAGCCCAACGAATTCGAGTGATTATTTTCATGAGAAAGCGTCCTTCGTTCCAATCGCCGGCCCACTCAACAAAACGATCCACCCAATGTCGACCATGGGCGGACCGGAACCGCCCACCGATTCGGCAAATCCTCCATGGCAACCGAAGGTTAAACCAACCGATTAACGTTTAGAAAGAGCCTTTTGATCGGCTTCTTCGTCCACCCGACCACGCTGTCGCCCATCGAACGGCCTCGATTTCAAGCAGTACCGCGACACCTCTAGCCGGCCCGGATTCGCCTTGCCGAGCCGCCTGTCGGGATCTCGCCGAAAACTCTGGAACCATCCCGGACGATTCGGCGACTTATCCTCGCCGACGGCTCTTTCGGCTACCATATCTCACCGTTATGCCTCGCGCTTCGCATTCCATTCGAATCGTTTTGCTCAGTCTGGCGTGCCTGACGCTGACGGTGCCCTGCCGACTTCTCGGTCAGGCGGTCTCACCGGTGCCGGTCTCCGCGTCCGCGACCGGTACAACGGTGCCCATCACCCTGAGTCCGTTTGAAGTGCGCAGCGCGAAGGACCAGGGCTACCGCGCAGGCGCCGCTATCACCGGCACCGGCACGGCCGGGCTGATCAAGGACACGCCGCTGAATATCAGCATCGTTTCCCAGGAGTTCATCCGCGACCATGCCGGCAATCAGCTCGTGGATGTCCTGCGCTCGGCCAGTTCGGTCGCGCTGCAGGTCAAGGACGAGAGCATGATTCTCATCCGCGGATACACCGGTCCCCAATTCGTCAACGGACTCCCGGCGGGTGCGGGCCTTACACTCTACGACGTGGACCGCATCGAGGTCGTGAAGGGTCCCAACGCCGTTTTCGCCGGCATTTCCAATCCGGGCGGAACGGTCAATCTGATCAAGATGAAGCCCAGCTTCATCGCCCGCCACACGCTCGACCTGAGTTTTGGATCGTTCGATCACAAGCGCGTCGTGCTCCGCTCGACCGCTCCGCTGATCGAGGACCGGCTGGCCTACAGCCTCGTCTATGGTCACACCGATGAAGGCAGCAACATCGACTCCATGTTCACGAAGGAGAGCTTTTACAGTGGCGGTTTGACGTGGAAGCCGACCCGCGAGCTGTCCTTCACCGCCCGGTACAGCGATCTCGACCGCGAGGCGGGGCGCCGCCCCCACACCGTCGTCAGCCATCCGCTCTTCCAGCAGCGCGACCGGGAGGCGATCCAGCTGTTCGATCGTCTCGGACTGCCACGCCCAGCGACCTACCCGCAGCTGGAAAACGGCGCGGTGCTCAATCCGGCGCAACAGCCGATCGCCACCGGTCGCGCGACCCCGGAGGGCGTCGACGCCTTCATCGCCCGCACCCTGGGCCCCAATGTGCCTCCGTATCCGGGTATTTTCTCCACCGACTTCTTCCCGAACGATTCGTTCAACTACAACGGTCCCGATGGACGCGATAACTACGCCAACAAGACGACGACCCTCGAAGGCGAGTGGGTGCCGACCAATGAATTTGCCGTGCGCGGAATCTTCCAGGGGGTCGACAGCCACCGGATGCGCCGCGAGTTCAACGGTCTGCGCCCCGTCGCCGGACAGCGGTTGCGCAGCTCGATCTCCGACTTTAAACCGGGCGGAGTGAACTTTTCGGCCCGCCTTGAAGTCGTTTACAAACTCGACGCCCGACGGGCCGGCAAACACGAGTTCCTCGCCGGTTTCCAGCATGACGGCGGAAAGGACGTGATCAGTCCCGTGACGGTGGCGACGTCGCGAATCATCACCTTCAAGCCCAGCTCCGACCCCTTGCCGAGTCTGTTGCAGCTCCTGCGCGATCAGTACGGCGCAGGCTACAATGAACCCGGCGTCGTGCGCAAAGGTGGCGGGCACTCCAACTCGTACTATGGCGTGGTCCAGTCCTCGTTCTTCGATGACCGGTTGCGCACGCTCGTCGGGGGCCGCCAAATCGCGAATCGCCGGCCCACGGACGATAACCGCGATGGCAAAGACGAGGACTTTCAAACGCGAAAACTCCTGCCGCAGTTCGGGGCGCTGGTCCGCGTCACGCCGGTGCTCAGTCTTTACGGCAGCGTCAGCAAAACCTTCGTACCGCAGCGTCAGCAAACCGCCGATCTCGCCGCGATCCGCGCAACCCAGGGAGATCCCACCCTGCCGACCTATCGTCCGCCCGCGGCGATCCCCGTGCGTTTCCTCGCGGCCGACCTGCTCGGGAGCGGCTGGGAAGCGGGTAGCAAACTTGACCTCGGCGACGGACAGTTGCTTGGGACACTCAGCTATTTCACCAACGAGGAGGCTTCCCGCCTCGACATCGACACCGCCAATCAAGTCCTTTACCAACTCCCCGGTGCCACCGTCCGCACGGCTGCGGGCCAGAGTCGCACGCGCGGACTGGAAACAGAATGGGTCTGGACTCCGCAGACCAACTACCAAGCCCTCGTCAGCGCGAGTTACTTCTTCGAAAAGAACGAGATTTCAAACCCGTCCGACAGCCGCGAAATCGGATCGCACCTGGAATCGGTGCCGCGCTATACGCTGAGCTTCTGGAACAAGTACACCTTCACCACCGGCGCGCTCCGCGGCGTTTATGTCGGCGGCGGCGCGACCGTGCTGGGAGAAACTTACGAGCACCCCAGCTGGACCGTGCCGATCGAGAGCGACGCGGTTGCGCTGGTCGACGCGATGATCGGCTACGCAACCAAAGTCCGCGAGCTGCCGGTCGATCTGCGCCTGAACGTTCGCAACCTCACCGATGAGCTTTACCTGAACGGAACATTCCAATACGGCGAACCGCGGACCTTCATCGTCTCCGTTGGCGTGAAGCTTTAGGGCAGACAGCAGACGGCATTTCACCGCGTGTTCTCCCTCTTTTAGTCGCGTCCCTCAGTGTGCATTCGCGGTAGAAAAATCCGAAGCCTTCAACCTTCGGCAATGCAGTAGAGGTAGGTGTGCCCGCGGAGGAAGAGTTCCCGGTCCACCATCACCGGCGACGCGTCGATCCGGTCATTCAACTGGTTTTTCGCGACCACCTCGAACGTCGTCGAGTCCTTCAGCACCATCACCAAGCCCTCCCGGCCGACAACATAGAGGAAGCCATTGGCGGCAACCGGCGAAGCATAAAGGCCGCGCAAACCTTCGAGGGGCTGGTCTTGATAATGGACCTCACCCGTGAGCGCATTGAGGCAGGAGAGATACGCATCGAGACTCTTGCTCATGTAAAGCCGTTCGCCCGAAAGCACGGGGGACGGCACATAGGGTGCGCTCCGGCGCGCGCTCCAAACCACGTTGTCCGTATCCGTGACGTCACCGCTCGAAGAGAGCTTGATCGCCTGGATCGCATTCCCTTGGAATCCACTCATCACATACACCAGACCGTGTCCAACGACCGGAGTCGGGATCACGTTAGGAGTCAGCCCGCCGGCCTCCCAGACGGTCTCGCCGGTCAGGACATCGTAGCCACGCGTACGTTTGGTCCCAGGAACGATCGCCTGCAGTTTGCCGCGGACCTCCACGATCAGCGGCGTGGTCCAGCTGGAACGTTCGTCACGGTCTTTTCGCCACAGTTCGGCCCCGGTTTTCTTGTCGAGCGCGACGATGAACGACTGCCCCTCGTGGTCCCATGGGACAATCAAGCGATCTCCCGCGAGCGCCGGAGAGGAGCCTTCGCCGAAACCGCCACGCGTCGTCATGTCACCCAGGTCCCGGTCCCACAGCAGCGTGCCTTGAAGGTCGTAACAATACAGGCCGCGCGAACCGAAGGATGCGTAAAGTCTTTCGCCGTCGGTCACCGGTGAAGCCGAAGCGAAGCTGTTGGTCTGGTGTTTGCCCTCGTGTGGCACCTCCCGACGGGCGGTTTTCTGCCAGACCGTCCGGCCGGTGGCGCGGTCAACGGCGACGACGACGAACTCGTGATACCGGGTGGGCTTGGGTCCTCCGCCAAAACCGCCACGCCGGCGCTTCTGGTCACCATCGGAAGGCGGGGGCGGCGGGGGCGCCGTTACCGCTCCCGGTGCCTCCTCGGTCGTTTCGATGGCCGAGAGCAGGAAAATCCGGTCCTTCCAGACGATCGGCGTCGAGAACCCGTACCCCGGGACTTTCGACTTCCACTTCACGTTCTTTCGATCGTCCCATGTCGTCGGCGGCTTAGCCTCGGGGGCAATGCCAGCACCCGAAGAACCGCGCCAAGTCGGCCAGGACGAAACGCCGGCGGCAAGTGCCAGCGGGGAGGAGATGACGGAGATGAAGGCTCCAAAACAATAGAGGCGAAGGTTTGGTTTCATGCGACGATGCGAGAAGGAGGAGGAGGTCAGAACGCAGGACAGGCGGTCCGCAGTGCCGCCGACGGGAACGTGTCCACCTTCATGGAAGGGTCAATCCCGACAGAAAGTTTGTCTCGCCACTTGAACTTGGCAGCTCGTTCCTGACGCGATCGCGAGATGAGCTCCAGCACCACCTCCGCTCTACCCGCTGAACCGGGTCTCACGGACCTCCTGGCTGATCTGCATCATCGCGGCCATCGGTTTCGCATTCGACATTTACGAGCTGCTGATGCTCCCCCTGATCATCAAGCCCGCGATTGCCGCCCTGAGTGCGCCGCTCGTGGAGGCCCTGGTCAACGGAGGCCTTGAGCGAACCAAAGCCGCTGCCCTGTGGTCTTCCGGAGGCGAGGAGTATGTGCGCTGGGCGCGAACGCTCTTCTTTATCCCCGCGATCGCCGGTGGCGTTTTCGGACCTCTGGGTGGATATCTGACCGACATTTTCGGCCGGTGCCGCGTGCTCACCTACAGTATCCTGCTCTACGCCTTCTCGGCCTGCGCGGCCGGTTTCGCGACGTCGCTGCCGCAGCTGCTGGTCTTTCGCTGTCTACCCTCTCCGCATCCGATAAACCGGATCCGGCCCGGGTCGCCTTGGTCGGCGCCTGTGTCGCCGGCGCTTACGCGCTGGTCGGCGCGGTGCTCACTCAATTCCTCCCCGAACCAAAACCGGAAAGCCTGAAGGACTGAACGGTTCCACGTCGGACAAGCGCCCGTCATCCGGGTTACTTGGCGAAGCACGACTCGGGGGACTACTGGAACAGTTTCGGCATTCGGTGGGGCAAGCGGAACAGTTCGACCAAGCTCCGACCGGGTACGCCGAACCGGGGAGCCCTCCGAATCCGTAGCCCCGTCCATACGGAATCGTTGCCCTTCGGGATCGAGGCGCACAACCCTCGTACTCTGAAAACGAAGTCTCCCTCCGCTGCCGCCCGCCGCCCAATACTCCTCGCGGTCGACGATGCCAAGGGCATGCGCCTCCTCGTCCAGCGCGTCCTCGCCCCGTTCGACTGTGCGATCGTGGAGGCTACAAACGGATATAACGCTCTCTTTGCGATGGAGCGCGCAATGCCGGATTTGATCCTGCTCGATGTGAACATGCCCATCATGGGCGGCCTCGAAATGCTCACCCTGATGCGCGCAAATCCCACGCTCAAAACCATCCCGGTGATCATGCTGACGTCACCCGCCGATCGCTCCATCATGGCGCAACTCGCCGCCCTCGGCACTCACGGCCACCTGATGAAACCCATCGCGCCAGACGCCCTCCTTGAAAAGGTCCGTAGCGTAATCGTTCTGTCGCCCGCGAAGCCCGCGGTGGAGCCGCCGGTGTAGGTGGAAAGCGACAACGCCGGCTTCTGAGGTCGACGCCCACGCGCGCACGCGGGTCGCGCTTCCAAGGAGCGCAAAAGCGGATCCCGCACGATTCACGCGCCCGCCTGACCGAGGCCGGGGCGCAAGTCCCGGAGGGACCAGCGGAACGTCAACCAGCCGCAGGTGAGATTCAGGGCGACGATGCCAAAAAGCATGAGACCGACAAGCAGGAGGGTCGGACCGGGGGGAAGGGCGGGCAGGATCGGCAGGATCGCAATCGAAGAGGCAACCACCCCGATCGCGAGGCCCCAGGCGACGAGTCGGCCGAACTCCGCCAACACCATCCGCGCAAGGACAGCCTTGGACAACCCGATCGCGGTGAGTACCGCAAACTCGCCGCGCCGATCCTGCAGACTCCTCGCCACCACAATCGCCAGACCGAGGCTGCCCAACACCACACCCAGGGTGCCAAGCACGGTGAAAATCGCGATGTAGGTGTTCTCAATCCGGTGGAAGGCCGCGAGCACGTCGCGCGTGAAATCCACCCGCCCCCCCGCGTCCACCACCGCGGAACGCAGCCGGTCCCGCACCGCTGCGATACCGGGACCCGGAGTCCGCATATCCGCCAGGAAGAGCGTGTAGCCGGCGCTCGAGGGGAACTTCTCCAGAAAGCGGGTCTCGTCCACGATCAGGTGACCCTGAAACAGCGAATCCGGCAGCGCTCCGACAATCTGCACCTCGAAGGACCGGCCGTTTTCATCGGCATAGGCGAACACGTCACCGATCTTCCGCTTCAGCGCCCACATCAGCGTGGTCTCATCGACGAAGGCCGGGATCGCGCCGGCGGCAGTCGTCTTGAGCAAGGCATTCCAGTCCGACGCTCCCTTGAGGCGAAACGCTCCCCGTGCGGCCAGCGCCGCCGCATCCACCGCGAGCAGGCGGGGCTGGAGCGTGGTATTGAGGTTGAAGCAATTGACATTGTCTCCCACCCCGGTGCGAAACGGGACGATCGCATCGAGCTCCGCATTCTCGCGACCGAAGATCTCAAATCCGAGCCCGGTGCCATCGCGCGCCGGGTTCTGCGCCACCGTGGTTTCGACCCACAAGGCGAACCCCCCCGTGCCACTGCCTCGTTCGAGCCAGTCGGAGCCGACGTGCTTTCGAAAGGACGCCACCGACAGGACCATGAACACCGCGGTCGCGATCAAGCCCACGACGGCAAGCGTGCGCGAGCGTCGGGACCGCAGATTAAGTGCCCCCAAATGGGACGCAGTCAGCGCTCGATCGCGGTCCAACCGGGGGGCGCGTGACAGCCATGCCCGGCAGAGCGCAAGTCCCGCCACCAATCCCGCAAAGCCAGCGAGGTAAAACGCCCCCTGCGATGGCATGACCCGCCCTGACGCCGCCATTGCTCCGGCAACTCCGAGCACGGCCACGAGCGCGATGACGAGCGAAGAACGGAATGCCGCGGCCGGAGCCGCGACCTCCTCGGCGTTGGCCGCCAGCCGAATCGAGAGCGAGCGCCGGCCCAGTCCGCGAATCGCCAGCCAGATCGCACCCATTGAAAAGACGATAAACGCCCCTAGGCCGATGGCGACCGAGCGCGCTTGCATCGCGAAGGTAAAGGTGGCCGCACCGCCCTGGCCGGACCAGATCGTCTCGATAAAACCCAAAACACCGCGCGTGTAGAGGACCGCCACGGGCAGTCCGACCGCACCCGCGAGGAACAAAATGACCACACTCTCTCCCATCCGCCAACGCAGGAGTCGTCGCGCCGAAAGCCCCACGGCTCCAAGCAAGGCATCCTCGCGGTTGCGCTGGCGCAGGCTGAGTTGAAACAGCAGCGCAACCAGACCCAGCGCCGCCACGATCAGAAAGAAACTCAGGCCAAGAAAGAGCCCTCCGAAATCGACCGCCGACTTCGCCGCTTCCGTCGCCGAGGCCCGGACATTGCGAAGCAAGAGTTGATTCAACTCGGGTTTCAGAGCGCTCAACAGGGTGAGTTCAAGCTCGGCCTCCCGCTCACGGGCCCAGGCGATACGCAAGGCCGTGAGACTCCCCCACCGAGTCGCCCACATGGCCTGTCCCGCTTCGAGGGAAAAGTAGGCTTTGGGAGTTCCACGATGTTCATCCCAGTATTTTTCGTCCTGGTCCCGGATCCGTTTGAGATCGAGAGGAAGTTTGGGATCCCAGTCGCTGGTGTGTGTGGCATTGCTGATCCCGGGAAAGTCCGGCATCCATGCCCGGTCCGCCGCCAAGCCGGTCAAAGGGACGATCGCCCGGATTCGGAAGGCGGTCTGTCGCTCGATCAGGGCGTCGGCGGCGCCCACCTGAAAGTAGGTCGCCCGCAATTCGTCGCCCGGCTGCACCTGCAGATCGTCCGCCAGCCAGCGGTTGATCACCACCTCGCCCACCCCAAGATCGGCGGGAAGAAAAGGAGCCGCCACCGCCGTCGTCGCCGCCGCGATCGAATAGGGCGTCGAACGTCCGCCGGCACGCAGCTCGTTGACAAGAAAGGACACCACGGGCTGGGTCGCCGGCACGGCCCGCGCGATCGCCTCGGCCATGCCGGGATCGACGAAAATCCGCTCCGAACCGACCTCGAAGGTCGACGCACGCTCAAGCCATTTTACGACGAGTCCGTAATCGGCCAGGCGAAGAACGCGCGACAGCGCCTCGTTCAATTTCGCATCGGGCCGGTTGCCGTCGAGCAGGAGCAAATTGGCCCGGCCCGGACGCTCGTAGGCGGCCTGCAAACGGTCGATCGGGATGAAAACCGAGGGTGGCGGCACCTGCGTGGCCTCCAGGTTGAAGCGGCCAAACGAGTCGTCCCCCACCACCGCGACGATCTTCACCCGCAGGGTCTCCAGCGAGCTCTCCGCCCCGGCGATCGGCGCATTGCCCGAAAGGATGCCGGGTTTCTGCAGGCGCACGACGAGGGTGTCGCCGACCGCGAGTCCCAGCCGGGCCGCGAGCGTCTCATTGATCGCACTCTCGGACTGCCCCGGGGCGAGCGGGACGTCGACTGGCTGGGGAGCCAGCCGCCAGAACGCCGGAGTGACGCCGACCACCTGAACCTGGTTGACGGTTCCCCTCGTAGCGGCATGGGTGGCCGTGCCGCGGGCCAGCAGGACCGGCGCGGCGGTCACACCCGCACTCTCGCCCAGATCGGCGGCAAGGGCCTCGCGAAAGAACCGGTCGCCGGACGCGAGCACATGCGTCGCCCGACCGATCCGCTGCTCGCCAATCCGCCGGAGCGAGGCAGCGACCGAATCCCCGGCCGCCAAGGCACCGAGCAGAACCGTCGCACCGAGCACCGCCCCGGCGAACACACCCAGGTAAGCGAATCGATGGTGGGCCACACTCTTGAGGATGAAGCGCAGCGGGGTCATGGATAATGCAGCCGGGACGAACCCGAGCGAAGGCAGCCAAGCCTTAAACGCGAACGGACGTGAACGGAGGCGAGCCGCGCGCGTGACCGGACGACAGAAGCGAGGAACTCTACCGCCAACTCACCGCGACTCGATCTGGTTACTCCTGAAAATTGGTCATCCATTCGCGTCCATTCGCGGTAAAAGTGCCCGGGGCCGGCTCAGGAAACCAATTTCCCGGCCTCGAGCCGGTACGTTTTCTGCATGCGGCGGGCAAGCGCCGGATTGTGGGTCACCACAATCAGCGCCGCCTTGGTCCCTTCATGCGTGCGCAGGAGTAGGTCGGCGACGAGTTCCCCCGTGGCCGCATCGAGCGACCCGGTGGGCTCGTCGGCGAGGATCAGTTTCGGTTGGTTGATCAGCGCGCGAGCGATGGCGACCCGCAGCTGTTCCCCGCCGGAAAGCTGCCAGGGACGGTGCGCCAGTCGGTCGCTCAAACCGACCTGCTCCAGAAGCGCCGCGGCCCGGGCGCGCACCGCGGCCCCGTCCTCTGCCCAGCCGCCCGCGAGCCGCGGCACGAGGACGTTTTCGAGAACCGTGCATTGAGGCAGCAGATAGTGGAGCTGAAAAATAAACCCAATCGTGCGGTTGCGGAAGCGGGCGGCGGCCGCGGGATCGAGGCCTCCGGTCGCCACGTCGTCGATGGCGATCGAACCCGCCGAGGGCCGGTCAAGCGCACCGAGCAAATTCAAGAGGGTCGTCTTGCCGCTGCCCGAGGGCCCGACGATCGCCACGCTCTCGCCCGCGGCCACCGCGAGGTCGAGGTCCCGCAGCACCGCGACCGGCCCGGCCGGCGTCTCGTAATTTTTGGATACGCGGGAAACGGCAATCATATCGCGATCGGAAGGGGTGGCGAAATTCCGTAAACGCCGGCTTCAGCGCGTGCCGGAGGCCGGAGTCGCGGACGCTGCGACCGCCTTCGCGGTGGTCTTGGGCGCCGGTGCGGGCTTGTAGTAACTGACGATGCAACCTCCGGTCGCAGCGAGGACGATGCCGACATAGAATTGCCACGGCACCGCGCCAAAACCGCCCTTGGGCGGGTGCATCAGGGTGGCCGTGACCGCATTGACGATCGGAGCACCCGCGAAGACGATCGCCATGACCACCGTGGGGGAGCCCTTTGCACCGAAGGCGAGCAAAATGCCGAACGCTCCGATCGCTCCAAGCGTACCCGCGAAGAGCGAGAGCCAGATGCCCTTGCTCGGGAAACCGAAGTCGGAGTTGTTCAGCTTGAGCAGCACCAGCGGTGCCAGCACGGCGATGATGAAGTAAGCGACCCCAACAAAGAGGAACGCCTTATAACGGCCGAGGACCGGATCGCCCATGGCGATCTGACCGCTGTGAAGGAAGACACCGTAGAGACCCCAGGTGGCGACGGTGAGGAGGACGTAATACAACCATTGCATAATATTCGGGAGCGAGCGGGAGCAGGAGTTAGGTTTGGGAAAACAACAAGGCAGACGATTGGGAAGAGGTCGAGGAGGCGTTCGGCGCGTCGGACGTAACCGGAGCGGCGGATGAGGTCACGATGGAGACCGGGTCAGGCGGGTGGTGGTCCGGATAAACTGGTCGGCCATGGTCGCAGCTCCGAACCGCCGCTCGACGCTCTTCCGCCCGGTCCGGCCCAGCTGAGCCAGGCGTTGGGGATCGCCCAGGAGCTGTCGCCAGGCGGCCGCCAGCGCGGCAGGATCGCGCGGTCGCACGCAGATTCCCCCACCCGTCGCCGCGATCAACTCGGGGAACGCCGCCGAGTCGGGCTGGACCACGGGCACGCCACAGGCCATCGCTTCGATCACATACAGACCAAAGGCCTCGGCATACTGGACCGGCACCGAAAAAACGCTGAGACTGCGCAGGAAGGAAATCTTCGCCTCGCGCGAGAGGTTCGGCGACCACTCTACCCGCGCACCCAGACCGGCCTCGGCCACGCGCCTTTTCAGAGCGGCTATCAACGGTTCATCGCCTGCGGTCGCGGCACCGCCGATCTTGAGTCGCGTCGTCGAATCCTGCAGGTCGCGCGCAAGGACGATGAAGCCATCGACCAGCGCCTCGAGCCCCTTTTCCCGGCTCATGCGCGCCAGATAGCCGATCGTCGGAATCGCCGGCGGCGTCTCCGCCACGGAATAGCCATCGAGCTGAATTCCATTGTACACCACCTCGATCGCGCCCTTTGCGAGGTCGAGCCGCGGCCGGATGAAATCCGCGTAGAACTGGCTCGGCGACAACAACAGGTCCGCGGTCCTCACCCGCGCGGCCAACTCTTTCCAACACTGCGATCGGTAGGGTTCAGGCAGCCCGTCCAAAAACAAGTCCTCTCCCTGGAAAAACACCACCACCGGCACGTTGAGCCGGCGCTTCAGTTCTCCGGTGAAACCCGCCAGCAGGGCATTGGACAAACAAATCAGGTCCGGTTTCTCAATCCGCTCGAGCCAACCCATCAGCGTCTCCAACTCCTTGCGCAACGGGCTGGTATCGACTTGGAGCATCTCCAGGCTCATCTCTCCGTGATCGCGCGCGGAGGTCATGTGACTGTGACGCGCCGCCCATTTCAGGAGTCCGGTGGAATTCAGCAGCCGATCGAATGCCGCGGGCGTCTTGCGAAAGAGCGGGATCTTCTGCTGAAGGTAAACGTTGATCCCCCCGAAAAACACCGGGACGGCCGCCGCCCCTGGCAGCGGTGCCTCATCGAGGATGAGGGGCAGGTAGAGCGGTGCGATCGTTACCTCATGGCCCGAACGCTGGAGTTCACGGGCGAGCGCATTGTCCCGCATGCACGCCCCGCAGTAGTAACTTCCGGTCCCAGCGGTGAGAAAAACGATCTTCATGCGGGCGCGCGCTTCGGACGCTACTCCTTGGCCGCGGCAGGCACCGGCGGACCGGCGCGGACGGCGAAAACCGTCCCTTTGTCGCCACCGATCACCAGCTGACGGGAGCCAAACGCCGGCGAAGCCACGAGCGACTCCCCGAGGTCGAGGCTCCAAAGCTCGGATCCGGTCTCAAGCTCGGCGGCGTACAGCCGGCCGTCGCTCGACCCAAAGACCACGCCGTCGTTGAACAGGATCGGTGACCCTTCGACCCGGCCACCGGTCTTGAATCTCCAAGCCCCTTCGCCGGTTTTCCGGTCGATCGCATGGAGGCTCTTGTCGCGGGAACCGATCAACACCAAGCGGTCGTTGACCGCGGGCGAACTGAAAAAAGGCAGCGACCGATCCTCGTACGTCCACGCGACCGTACCTCCGGCGACGTCAAACGCGACGGCCTGGTTCGCGTAATTGCCGCAAAAAGCCATCGTGCCAAAGGTGGCGATCGATGCCGGGATTTGCGCGCTGGTGGGAATCTTGTGCACCAGGGTGCCGTCCTTAAGGTTGACCACGTGCAGCTGCGAATCGCACCCTCCGAAGACGATCCAGCGTCCATCGACGACTGCCGGAGAACCATTGATGAAGTCGTCCGTCTGGTAACTCCAGACGAGCGACCCGTCGGCGGCCCTGAGCACGCGGGTGGTGCCGTCGTAACCGTTCAAGAGCACCCAGTTCTCCGAACCATCCGGCGACTTGACGGTGATCGCCCCGGCACTGATTTTGTCCTCGCTGGCGAATTGCCAGACCTCCTTGCCGGTATCGGCGGACAGAGCGTAGAGCCGGCCGTCGTTGGACGACAGAAACACGAGTCCCTCGGACACCGCCGGTGCGGCCATGATCGCGTCCTTGGTCGTGAAAGTCCACAGCTCCCGGCCCGTATCCGCCGCGAGCACATGCAAGGTGCCTTTCGCGGTTCCCACCAGAACGCGGTTGCCGACGATCGCCGCCTCGGCCGAAATGGGACCGGAAGCGGTGAAGGTCCAGGCGATCGCCGGGTTGCGGGGCAGCGCCGTATCCACCCGCCCGCTCAGCGTGGGTCCGCCGCGGGTCATCGTCCAGGAAACCTCCGCAACGGCGGTTTCGGCCGCGGCCTTCTTTGCCGCCGAGCCTCCACGGTCACCACAGCCCGCGAGGAGCAGGGAGGCGAACACGACCGGTGCGAACGGACCGCGGATCAGGGCCTTAGCCGGTGACATGAGGAGAAAGTGCACTCCGGTAGAGTGCGGCAAAGTCGGACGCCCGCAACGTCCGCGGGTTGAATCGCCCCGTCCATTGACGCATGGCGTCGTCGGCCAATTGCTCAACCTCGAGGTCGTGGAGGTCGAGGGCGGGCAAATCGCTTTGCGCCTCCAACCCTTCCACCCACTCGACCAACGAACGCGCCGGGTTTCCCCCGTTGGCGTGGTGCAGCGTCTCAAGCCGGGCGTAAATCGCCGCCGCAGCGGGATCGGCGGCGTTAAAGCGCATCACTGCGGGTAACATCCGCACGACGGCGTGCCCGTGCACCACCCCGTGCCGCGCGGTCAGGGGATTGGCACTCGCATGAGCGGCACCGAGCATGCTGTTTTCGATCGCGAGTCCGGCCAGCGCGGCACCGAGCAGCATCCTGCCCCGATCGTCCGCCGTGGCCTGACCGGCGACGACCCGTTCGATCGCTCCCGCCAGGTGGCGGAATGCTGCCTCGGAGTAGAGCGACGAGAGCTCGTTGCGCTTCGTAGTCACGGCCGACTCGAGTGCATGGCTCAGTGCATCCAGGCCGCTCAGGACCGCGACTCTCCTCGGCAGCGTGGCCGTCAACTCGGGATCGAGAATCGCCGCATAAGGCCGGGCCTTCGGATCGCCGCAGGCCATCTTCTCATGCGTATCGTCACGGCTCACCAGCGCGTAGGACTGGCATTCGCTGCCGGTGCCGGCGCTCGTGGGAATCGCGATCAGCGGAAGCATCGGCCGCGCCGCCTTGCCGTAGCCGTGGTAGTCGCTCATGACCCCGCCGTTCGTCAGGAGAAAATTGCCGGCCTTCGCTGTGTCGAGACTGCTGCCGCCTCCCAAGGCGACAAAACAGTCGAAAGGTTGCGCCCGCGCGGCGGCACAACAGGCCGCGGCATCCGACTCCGTCGGATTTTCCTTGGAGTCGGCAAAAACGGTGGTGCGGATCCCGGCGTCGGCCAGCAGGCTTTGTGCCCGGGCGACGTGACCGGCACGCAGAATGCCAGGATCGGTGACGAGAAAGACGCTCGAGCCTCCCACTTCCCGCACACAGGACGGCAGCTCACGCAGAGCGCCCGGCCCGACCACGAGTTTGGGTGAGGGTCGGGATGAAAATGGCTCGATCATCGGCCTACACCACCGCCGCCAGATCGCCCTGGAGCGCGCGACGCCGGTAAAGGAACTCGAATAGATTGCCTTCGTGCGGCTGCTCCCACTGCACGCGCGTGGTCGGATACGGACCGATGTTCAAACGCTCGATATTCGTGCTCGTCATCAGGTCCACACTCCAGTCGTGGTCGGTGGTGAACGCAGAAACGACCAGAGAGTCTCCGATCGTGTCGATGATTCGCGCCTGCGGGACCTCGAGGATGCTCGCAAAAGGAAACATGAACTCCGTGTTGGCGAGTGGATGTTCGAGATCGTCGCACGCGATGAGCGTCGGTTGGAGAAAGGTTTGTCCGTAGGCTTCCACCAGACGCGGTCCGGTACGGTACGCCGCCGTCACGTCCCGCGCGCCCGGGACGCGCAGCAGCTCCTCGATGCGCTCATCGATACCGCGAGCCATCTTCGGATTGGCAAAACCGCAAAGGAGCGCTTCGGGATGGGTCCGCGGTAACGGCCCGATTGACGCCAGCCGGCGCGCGAGCGCATCGGCGAGGGCATCGCGGTTGCGGCTGAGGAGGACGGACGACGCATTGATGCAACTGCGGCCGCCGTTGGCCGCGATCGATTGCACGATGACGTCGAGGTGCTGCGCCCAGCGATCGACAAAATCGTCGCCGAGCACGACTTTGCTCCGTCCGGAGCCGTGAACCTGGATGTGCCGGTACGGCTCATACTTCTTCAACGTCGCATCGTTGCCAAACGCGATCGCGCGTCCCGTGCCGAAGAGCAGCGTATCCCCACCGTCATGCGTCGTCGGATAAAAACTGAACGCCTCCCGCGGAAAACCTGCCGCGATCATCGCCTGAATGATCCGGAACGGCGTCAGCGGATCTTCGCGTCCGGGTTTGAGGACCACCGGGACCTTCATCGCCAACGCCGGCAACCAGAGCGAGTTGACGCCTGGCGAATTGCTCGGCAGCAGCACGCCAAGGCTGTTCGTCTGGGAGAAAAAATTCACGTCCAACCCGTCCTGCCGCACAAACCCCCGGTCGAAAAGCTCCAGCGGCAGGCCGCGGGTGAGGCCGCTGAGCACAGCACGGATGTTTGACATCGCGGCGTGGACTTTACCCATGTTGAGCCGGCCGAGGGTATGCGGCAGACCGGTGAGCTGGGACAACGCAGCAACGTAATCCGCCGGGCTCTGCAACCGCTCGCCATCGCCCCACGGAAGGTCTCCGTGAAGAAACAGTTCGGCGGCTTTCTCACAGTAACCAACCAAAGTCTCACAGGAATGTTCCTGCAGGCTCTCCACCGCGCGGGGCAGGTGCTGCAGGTCGCGGCGAATGAGACCGGAATTCGCGACGCTGATCTCCAGCGTCTGTTCGCCGAGCGAGAACTTGATGGTATCGAGACTGCGATACGGCCGTCCGAGACGGAGGGCCGGAATGTGGATTGTGTCGTTCATCGGAGTGGAAGATTCAGTAGACGCCTTCGATGATCGTCTTGGTGAGAGATTGAAACGGGCGGACGTCCCCCACCCCATCCCAGGGAAACTCGTCGCACGGCGGACGGCGGATCGCTTCGTCGCGCTCGAGGAAACGCGGGACAAAGAACTCCTTGGTCATGGTGGTGAGTTCGACCCGTCCATACTCGCCATACTGCACCAATTCGGTCGGCTTGTCCGGATTGACGACCCGCAGAACCGCACGCGGCTGGGGGGAATAGTAGGTCAGGCTGAAATTGTCCTCCGGCTTCAGTTTGCGGCTGATCGCAAGGCCCATCAGAGTGTTGCCGTAGGTCGGCGCAAAGTTGATTTTGCCCTCGAGCACCTCCTCGACAACGAAACGCACGTACTGCGGCGTCATCGTCGTGCCGCCCGCGAAGACGGCCTTGATCCCCGCCTGCACGAGCGACATGCGCTCGGCCAGATTTTCCAGCAAACGGGGTGTCGTGAACACGCACGAGATATTGCGGTGACGAATAATCGTCGCAGCCTGGTCGATGACGTGTTCCTGGTACTTCCGCGCCATGGCGATTTCACCCATGCCGATCAGCCGTTTGACCCAGCGCGGATCGAGATCGACGAAGTAACACGAACCGCCCCGGTGATTGGCGAGATGCTCGATCGCGAGGCGCAGGCGTCGCGGACCGGTGGGCCCGACCATCAGCCAGTTGGTCCCCTTGGGGAAAAAGTCGGGGCCGTAGTGATCGCTGAACTCCTCATAGTCGACCTTGTAGTCGTCCCAACCCACCCGCTGCTTCGGCATACCGGTCGTGCCGCCCGTCTCGAAAACGTTGTACGGGCGGCCCGCATACGCCTTCGGCACGAAGCGTTCGGGCTGTTCCTTGCGCAGCACCTCATCGTCGAAAGTGTCGAACTTTCCAATGTCGGCGAACCGGGTCACTTCCTCGATCGGATCCCAGCCCGCCGACTTGGCCCAGGAGAGCCAGTAGTCGCAGCCGGTCCCGGGGGAGAAGTGCCACGCGATCGTCTCGCGGGTCCAGGAGTCGAGGGCGGCTTGCGCCTCGGGTACGGTGAGTGAGCTGCTCATGAGGATTTTACGGGAAAAAACTTCGCGAGGACCTGATCCGACGGCGGCTTCGTCAACAGCGAAACCACCACGAGCGTAACCGTGCACACGACCACCAAGGCCGCAACCGGCAACATCCCGGCAACGAGAAATTTTCGATCGGCTCCAAAGTTGGCCGCGACAAACATTCCCGCCCAGACCACCCCGGTCACGGCAACCGACGCAAACGCCGCCGGCGCGGTTACCCGTCGCCAATAGAGAGCCGCTATCAGGAGCGGAAAGAGTCCCGCATACCCGGTGAAACACCATGTCCCGAGGGCGAAGATCTGACGCGTTCCGCCAAAGGTCATCAGGTAGGTGAGGACCACCACCACGACAATGAAGCAGCGCGCAATCCAGACCAACGTCCTGTCGGAAAACCGTTCGGCCCCAAAATGGTGCACCACAATGTCGCGAGTGAACATCGTACCGATCGCGATGAACTGGGCGTCGAGCGAGATCGCGGCGAGCACGCCGGCGGCAACCAGACCGGAGACGATCGGCGAGGTCAGTTTGGCGACCATCAGTCCCAGCACGCCGTTGGAACCGGTCCCCGGGGGAATGACCGGCACGTCGGTCCCGGGCACCAAGGCACCGGTGGCCCAGAACCCGATCAGGACGCACGGCAACCACGCGAGGAGGATCGAGACCGGCTGCGCCACGACGAGAAACTTGTAGGACTGGGCCGAGCGGGCGGTGAGAAAGTTTTGGAAAACGTGAGGAAAAACGCCGACCGAAAGCGGGATCATCAAATAGGTGAAGAACTCGAGTTCACCGATGTTTCCTTCCCGCACCGCCTTCGCCGGTTTGGCGGCCGCAGACGCCGCCTCGAATCCGCCGAGCGAGTCGGCGATCAACCAGAACGCCAGTAACGCCATGCTGACGAACACGAAGGTTTGAAAGACGTTGACCCACGCCGCGCTGCGCGCTCCACCGATGAAAACGTAGAATAGCACGACACCCGAGATCACCGCCATGGTCACTGCCGGCGGGATCGCGCCGCGCGTGGCCGCAAAGGTTTCCGGGAAAGCCCCGACGGTGACGCCACCCACCACCGATCCCACACCGAGAAGTCCGAGGATCACATAGGGAATCAACAGTCCTACCAGCATCGGAAAGAGCACGTAGCCGATCGCCCGGCTCTGGAACCGATCGCGGAAGTACTCGATCTGGGTGACGTACCCGTGGCGTTTGCCAAGCGACCACAGCGGCAGCCCGATCAGAAAAAAACACGCGGGGTGCATCAGCGCCGACCACGACGCAAGTTTGCCAAAGGTGCCGACGCCGTAATCGAAGGTTTCGGCGGTGCTGCCGACCAAAGCAAACGACGTCATGGTCGTGCCAAAAACCGTCATGAAGAGAACGAACGGTCCCAGCGAGCGGCTCGCCACAAAATAGTCCGCCGTGCCACCCCGGAAGAAACGCACGCTGACCAACCCAAGCGTGACCACCAACAACAGGTAGATCCCGATGACGATGGCCGGGATCATCGCGCGGGAGGAATCGTGCGATCGCCCTTGCCCGCCGCCGCGCCCGGAGCCACCGGCTTCCCGGACGTCGCCGTGGGCTCCTCGTCCAAACCGACCGGCCAGCAAAACTTCGTGACGAGAAACCAACCCAACGCGATCAGCAACGTCCAAACCACGTGGTAGGCGAGACTGATAGGCAGCACGCCAAGCACCAGCGTGGGATCGGCCTTCCACCAGAAATCCTGGTGGAACACCGCCAACAGCACAACGAACGATATGATCGGCGCACGTCTGGACATCGAGCTATCCAGACTTCACTGGCCGATCGCGAACAGATGCGTTAGCGTGGCGACGAAAAGCGTGTTGTTCGCCACCACCGGCGAGGCATAGATGGGGGTGTAAAAATCGATCCGCGCGATCAGTTTCTTTTCCCGGCCTGCCTTCAGAATCACGAGCTCGCCGTCTTCGTTACCGCAATAGACCTTGCCGTCGGCGACCAGCGTCGAGGACCAGATCCGGCTGTTGGTTGCATGCGTCCAGACGGTCTGTCCGGTTTTGCGGTCGATGCAATGGATGTCGCCGTCATATTCGGCCTGATACACCAAATCCCCGTCCACACTCGGGGTGGAGATGGAACGACCGACATCCTTGTTGGTCCACAGGGCCTTGCCCGTGAGGTCACCGGTCGCGCTCAGATCGAGACAGCTCATCATGCCGACGCCATCGCCGTGTTCGGGATCCTGCCCGATGACCACGTAGGCCCGGTTGTCCTTGGCGACGACGGTCGCAACCACCTCGCTCGGACCGTCGTGGGTTGCGTACTTGAGGGGCTGGCCGTTCCTCGTCCGATACTCTGGAGGATTGGCGTCGTAACGAAGCACCTCCCTCAGCGCCGGAAATCCCTCTGGATGCGCGTAGGGCTCGAGATCGTAGGCATAGGCGAATCCATCGCCACCACCCCAGACGATCAACGGCTTGCCCTTGACGGTGGTGAACGACGGCGAACTCCAGCTCGCGTGCAGGACCCGTTTTGAAACCCCGGAGGTTTCCTCACCGACTACTTTGCCCGTCGCTTTGTCGAGCGCGACCAGCGCCGGCGCGAAGGGCGCGGGAATGTTCAGATGCGACCAGTCCACCCCGTTCGACGTCGCGACGTAAAGCTTGTCGCCCACGATCAGCGGCGAGCAACTCGAGACGTTGTGAGGGAAAATTCCGAGCTCCGTCCGGATGTCGCTGGTCCAAATGATGTCGGCGAGCTTGTCGTGCAGCGCGACCGGCTTGCCATCAGTCGAAGAAAAGGCCGCTTCGTCGACGAATGGCCCGGCGTTGCCGTCGGCCAGACCGTTGACATCAAAACAGACGATGTCGCCTCGATTGGTCACGACGTAACCCCGATCGCCTTCAATCGCGACCGACGAGCAGATGCCGACAAATTCCCAGTCGCTGACCTTGCCCGAGCCCAGTTTCGGCACGATCAACTGCCAAAGAAACTCCCCGGTTTTCTCGTCGAAGACCATGAGCACACCGCGGTCGCCACTTTGCTTGGGGTCGCGAGGCGACTCGTTGTTCGTGCCGACGTAGACGCGTCCGCCCGCAATGACGGGTGTCCCGTAAGCCTGCGATCCCAGCTTGGCGACCCAGCGGATGTTTTTCGTCGACTTGGGATCGACCGTTTCGCTCTTCGGGAGAAACTTCCCGCTGTTTATGTCGTCGGGAATGCCGGTGGCAGTGCCAACCATGTTCCGGCTGGGTGAGCCACCCCACATCGGCCAGTCGGCTCCAGAAGCGAACGGTGCGGCCAACACCGTTGTGAGCAGGCAAAGGGAAAAGGGGCGCAGGTTACTCATTGGCGGCGATGGAGAGGTTGTCGATGAAGACGCGTTTCAGACTCTGCGGGGAAAAAGCATAAACGCCAGGGGCACCGTGCGTGTGGACCTTGTCTTGGCGCACTTCAATCGTCCAGGCCGCAGGCTCCGCTTTGGCCCGTTCCCAAAGCTTCGCGCGAACCCATCCCCCTTCACCGGTGGTGTCCCGGTCGACGCGGGTTTTCAGGCGATACCACGTGTTGGGCACTGCCTCGAAGGGCACGGACTCCTTGAGCCGTTCATGATTGCTCGTGACTTCCAGAATCCGGTTGTTGGCCGCCATGACGATCAGGTACCGCTGGTTGACGAGGCCGACATTCGACATGATGCGGCGGTTGCCATCGGTCAGCACATCCGCGGCGAACGTGTAGTCCTTCGACTCGGCGCTGCCGATGAAGTTCATCGTGCGCATGAACATGATCGAGTCGAGCCGGTTGCCGACCGCCTTGCCACCGTCTTTCTCGAATACATGCCATTTGACCCGGGCGCCCAGCCAGGGAAGGGGAGGAAAACCGACATTTTCGCCCGTCTCGTTCTTCTGGCCGAGCGGCAGGGCCTCGAAGGTATCCCGATGGCCAATGCCGGCCACCACGCGTGCGCGGGCGACTCCGGTCAGCGTGGTCCATTTCGCTTGGATCTGTCCGGCCGACAACTTCGCGGCCAGGCCGGCTTTGACGACATTACCCGCGAGTTGGGCATCGACTTCGGATTTTACCAGGGCGGTCGGTGGAATGAATTTCGCGAGGGTCACTTCATCGGTCACCTCTCGGACGCGACGTCCGCTCGCATCCAGTCCGAAGACCTTCAGGCTCTGGGACTGTCCGGGCAGCAAAGCGAACTCCGCCGGCACCACTTGCAGCTGCGCGATCGGGGCGGTCGAAGCGGCCATCGGCGCGGGGGCCCGTACGGACGGTGGAACGACCGGCGCGGCACCCTTCGGACCGAAGCAGTGCAGCGCATCCTTGGTGAAGATCAGCACCGCGTCGCCATAGAAAGCCGGTGCGCCGAGAAGGGCCGTGCCCGCTTCCATCTTGTTCGTCGAGAGGATCCTCGGTTTATCGTTCTTGACCTCAAGAACAACGACGTTGCCCTCGTGCATCGGAATGTAAAAACGGCCGTCCGCGTAGGCGGGTGAGGCGTGGATCTGGTCGGCACCGAGTTTCTCGGACCAGAGCGTTTTTCCCGTGGTCGCGTCGGCAGCGAGGAAGCTGCCGGTAGCAATTGTCGAATAGACTCGATTATCGACCAGCAATGGCGAGCTCGAGAAGGCGATAAAATCGTCGTTGCGCCAGATTTCGGCGTCCCGGCCAAGGACGAGCGGCTTGGGGCCCGTCGGATACTCAGTCGGAATGCGGAGCGCCACCAGACGGCCCTGGTTGGTCGCGTCGACGTTCTCCTTGCCATGGATGGCGATCAGCCGGTCCTTGGCCGCGAGCAGGACACCGGAATTCACTCCGGACTGCGACAGCTTGAACCGCCAGACGGGTTCACCCGTGCGGGCGTTGATACAGACCACGTGACCGCAGCCAGTGCCGACGTAAAAGACGCGCTGTTCACCGAGGTCGGCAAAGACGGGGGTGGCGAATGAATTGTCGAGCGGCTCGGTGCCCGGGGTGGAGAACCACACCAAGTCGCCCGTGCGTTTGTCGAAAGCGTAGAAGCGATTCCGGGCCGGGCCGTCCGCGCCCCAGTTGGCCGTGATGGCGTCGATGATCACCAACTCCCCCTCGACCACCGGCGAACCCGTACGGCCGTTGGGGAACGTCAACCGGCCAAGATCCTCCATCGTCGACCGCTCCCAAAGTTTCTTGCCGTCCCGGCTGAAGGCCATGAGCACGCCACAGGTCGACTCAAGAAACACATTGCCCGTCTCCGGATCGACCACCGGCGCGCCGATCGCGTAACGGTTATAGGTCGTGTCGCTGAGAAAGTCGCGGAATCGATACTCCCAGATTTTCGCTCCGGTTTTCACGTCGAGACACACCAGCGCTTCCTCCAGATCGGTCGTTTCGCCGTAGTAGGCCACGGCGTAAACGCGGCCGTCCGCGATCACCGGGGTGCCCGCCCCGTGGGCCTTGTAGGACCATCGGTGATTAGGGCCGCCCAAGGCCAGCGAGGTCGGCAGCGCCTGACCGACCGGGGATGAGCCGTTCTGGTCGGGGCCGCGCCAATTGAGCCAGCCAGAAGCCGCGTGGACGGCACTGCAGGCAACGCCACCACAGAGGGCGATAGCGAAAAGAACATGACGGGCGGCGTTTCTCATGGGTCAAATTCCGGGGGGGGAAATGAGTAGTCTTCGACAGGTTCGGATGAAACGCAACGCTCGGCGGCTAGAAGTCGAAGGTCAATTGCACGCCCACGCGACGCGGCGCTCCGGGCGCACCCGCGAGGATCTCAGGATTGATAAACTGATCGTAGGCTTTTTCGAAGAGATTTTGGCCGTAAATGGCCACCGCCCAGTTATCGAAGCGGTAGCGCAGCTGAGCAGCCGCGATACCATAACTCTTCTGCGCAAAGAACTCGGTATTCCTTTCGTCATGAACCGTGCGGCCCACGGCGGCATAACTGACGTTACCCGAAAAACCACCCCCGAAATCGACCGTCACTCCCGTGCGCAACGTAAAACGCGGCACATAGGGCACGCTCTTGCCATCCACGCGCGTTCCCGACGCGTCTCGGTGATCCTCAAAGGTCGTGCGGGTGTAGCCCGCCTGGAAATCCCACCAGACGCGTTCGACCGGGTTCCACATGAACTTGGCCTCAACCCCACGCGAACTGACTTCGTTGGCATTCACCACGACAAAATCGGTCGAGTTGGGCACGGTCCGCTCAAACTGGTAGCCGTCGATTTTCGACCAAAAGGCGAGCAGGCTGCCACCGAAGCGGCTCTTCGGCGGCCCATAGGTCAGCCCGATTTCATTCGCCCATTGCCGCTCATCGTCAAAACGCGCCAGCGCCGGATTGCCGGTGAAGGCGCTGTAACCTTCCGGCTTCTGCGCGATCGAGCTCCGCGCAAGCAGGCTCAGCGAGTCCGAGAGGGCGTGGGTCAATCCCGCGCTGACCGAAAGGTAGGTGCTGTTTTGCGAACGCGCCAAGGGCGCATCTTGAGGTGAGGGGAAACCATAGCTGTTCGTCGCGACTTTCGTGCGATCGATCTTTGACCCCGTGCGCTCCACGCGCAGTCCCACCTTCAGCGTGGTTGGCTCCCAAAGGGGCTGGTCGACGTTCGCGTAGGCGGCCAAGCCGGTCTGCTCGATCGTCGAGACCGTTCGCTCCGTCTGGATAAAGTTCGGCGGCACAAACGCATTCGGAGGAACGATAAACTGACGCAAGGCATTGCCATCTATCATGTTATTAAGATAGAATAACCCGGCCCGCCATGTAGCCCAATCCGCCCCGGGGGTGGATTCCAGACGAATCTCTTGGGTCCAGGTATCCTCGTTATGGATCACCCGCGAAAACGCCAGAGGCATCGCGGTCAAGTCCAGGTCGGTCGTGGAGGGATCGACGTCAAAGGCCTGCTTCGAAGTCGTCGCAATGAATCTGCCCCAATCGAAATTCCGCCGCGCTTGAAACGAAAATTGGAGCCGGTCGATCGACGTCCCGCCGTTCAGATCGGAGGAAACCGCAAAGCGGTCCGGACTGAAGAGCGAGGTCAGCCGGTTGGCGTCATCGTCCACCCGCTCGACGACCACCCCGAAGCGGAGCTGAGTCTTTTCATCGGGCCGAAAATAGAGGGCACCTCGGCCGGCTACGCTGCTGCGGTCGTCGGCGGACCGCTTCTGGGCCGTGTTGGTGATGTAACCTTCCCGGTCGGAAACTCCAAGGCTGGCACTGTAGCCGACGCGTTCGCCGAGGGGACCGTCAAAGGCGGCCTGCACCGATCTCGCAGAAAAGGATCCCACGCCGGCGAGGAGCTTGCCACGATGCTGCGTGCCCGGCGTCGGGGTGCGAATCTCGATCACACCGCCCGGCGCGTTTCGGCCATAGTCGGTGCCCTGAGGCCCCGCCTTGACCGTCAGGCTCTCGACCGCGAGCAGCGAGCTCGAATACGACGAGACGGAACCACCCGGAACGTCGTCTACCACGAAGGCGACGGCCGCGGGCGTGAAGAAGATGGAATTCGTGATCCCGCGAAGCGAAATCACGTCGCCGAAACCGCGGCTGTCGGTGGTGCTGATCGCCAGGTTCGGTGCCGCACCCGTGAGATCCTGAAGCTGGTTGAACCCGTGCTGCTCCAGCAGGTGGGCGTTGAGCACGGCCTGGGAGTTTTGAATCCGCAGTCCATCCACGCCAAACTCCGCCTTCACCTGGAACGGTGACATCACCGTCGCCTTGGTCTCGGCGGCGCCGCCGGAGCTGGCAACAACCGCGCATGCGCCGGCGATGACGGCGAGGAATGCAGGGGCACGCGTTTTGCGAAAACAGGTCATCGGGAGTCTGGATAGATTCAAACGGATCGAGCCGCGACAGCGCCATTGCCGCACGCGACCGCCCACCATTTTGCCTCAAAGAAAAGAAGCAAGGCAGTGTTGGATTTTTCCCGAAAATCGACGAATCGCTCCCCGACGCCCGCGCCCCCTATCCGCCCCGGCTTCGTCGAGGCCGGTCACATCGCCGGTCCCACCGCCACGATCTTGTCCCGGGTGCGGAAGAACAGCATTCCGTCGGAAATAGCTGGAGTCGACAGGCAGGTTTCACCTAGCGGGTTGTTCGCGAGGACGGAAAACGTCCCATTTGCGGGCACGACGAACACGTTTCCGAGCTCGCTCGTGAAGTAGAGGTTGCGTCCGTCCGACACCGGCGACGCCGTATAGCCTTCGCTGGTCTTCGAGAGCCGCTCGCTGTAGCGAATCTCGCCCGTCTTGGCGTCGAAGCAGGTCACAAGTCCCACATCCGTACAGCCATAGAGCAGGTCGCCGACCACGATCGGCGTCTGCATGTAATTGCCCTTGCGATCGTGGTTCCACGCCACCCCGGGCTTCATCGCGCCCGAGTCGTCCGGGGTGAGATCGCCGCTGGCGTCGGTGCGGATAGCGCGCATCGGCCGCGAACGTCCGTGTGCGCTCGTGAAGTAAATCAAGTTGCCCGCCGCGATCGGAGTGGGCACCGGAATGTCGCCGCCGCCATCGTAGCGCCAGAGCTCCCGACCGGTCGCGAAATCATAGCCTCCGGAATGATGCCATCCGTTTACCGCGATCTGCGTGCGCCCGCCCGCAGTGACGATCGTGGGAGTACCCCAGGTCGGCACATCGGATCGCGCCGTTCGCCAGCGTTCCTCGCCGGTTGCCAAATCGAAGGCGGCGAGGAAGGAATCCTTTTGCACATCGACCTGGACGATCACCTTGCCCTCGTGCAGGATAGGAGAGCTCGCGAATCCCCACTGGGCGGTCGGCACTTGAAAATACCCGGAGTCCATCGAACCAAGATCCATTTTCCAGAGGAGTTTGCCCGTAATCGCATCGAAACAGAAAAGCCCCTCTGAGCCGAAGATGGCGACGATCCGCTGACCATCGGTGGCCGGGGTAGAGTTGCAGTGAGTCGCTTTCGTATGGCGCGCGACCTTCGGCACCGCCTCATGTCCGAGCACGTCCCAGATCACGGCACCGCTGACCTTGTCGAGGGAGAGGAGCCGCCATTGGTTCACATCCTTTTCCGGCGCCGACTCGATGTTGCCATAAAGCCCAACCTTGAGTTCGGACTTCGCGCCGGCGGAAACGGCGGTCGCGACGTAAACTCGGTCGCCCCACACAATCGGTGACGCGTGGGCGAGCCCTGGAATGGGGGTTTGCCAGCGCACATTCGCGCCAGTCTCGGCATCCCAGCGGGTGGGAAGCGGCCGGGAGGCATCGACCCCACTCGCCCGCGGCCCGCGGAACTGCGACCAATGCGTCGCGGCGAAAGATGACGCGCTGAGGAAGACGAGAAGCGAAACAAATGCCGGCGATCGCAAAATCGGTTTCATGAAAAGCGGAGGCGAGCTGGCCTCTCGCCGCCAGCATCGCGGATCCGAAGCCGCTGTCAAACGGTCGGGGCATGGGGACCAAATACGGTATTTTGTCGTGGTCGGGCGAAGCGTAAAGTGCAGCGAGGCTGCGGTGGGTGCAGAGGGGCGAACGGGCTTGGTGATGACCAAACCCGGAGAACAGCCGGCGATCAAATCGCCCGTCCGCCCCTCTGTACCGCCGTAGCCAAGGCAGGGTGCATGAACGAGCACAGGCCTTTGTCGATTCTACACCAGCCTACCCGCTTCCGAGGTGTTGAGGCGTTCATCCATCTGAATGAGGACCGGCCTGCTCCACCGGGCAACGTCGCGGTAAGCAGGGTGCTTCGGATTGAGCACGACATTGAACTCGAAATTCACGATGGCGCTTGGTACCAGCAGTCCAACGGATTTTCCCGATCTCAGCCAAGCATCTCCCAGGGGCTGGGTTTCCTCAAAGGCAGTAGAAGGGATAAAGGGTCGCGGCACTTCTCGGATAGAAATTTCGGTCAGGTAGTCTTCATCGAGATCGATTCGAAAAAGAACACGGGGCGATCTGCGCTGTTGTGGGGTGGGTGCGTGCACCAAGACCTCGAGCATGGCCAGCGAAACGGACTGGCTCGCGTAGACGGCATGGTGATGGCTGGACGTCCAACGGCCGCCTACCGTGAACGCACCGATCCCGAGCGATGCGTTCTGGGCGTAATCGGCCTTTTCAATACGCCAAAGTACCATGCGACTTTACGCGAGGCCCAGGTCGATGCGTTGCAGCAACACTTCCACCTGACGTGCACCTGGTTCTGTTTTCGATTTCTGAAGTGGAACCTCGCCGGCGAGACCCACCTGAGGGGTCGAAAGCCATTCCGCCGCACCCTCGGCCGACTCGAAAGCTTTCAGAGCCAGAGCGAGCAACCGCTCGAGTCGGATGAGACGGTCAGACTCGGCCGAATCGAACCTAGAGTTCTTGCGTGTAAAAAAGGTCGACGAGGGTATTCCCGCGTATCCCGCCAAATCCACCATCGATAGCCGCAGAGACTTGGCCAATTTCTCGGCCTCAGCCCACTTGAGACCGCCGAGTGTTCGCCTCTCAAATTCGGCTTCCTTACTCCTTCCCCTTTCGGTTTGTGCCTCGTCGAGCCCCCCAAAATTCTTCTCCTTGCGCCGCAAGCGGACTGCGGACTTGGACGGACGCCTGCGACGGACGGGTGCAACAACGGAGGCCATGCCGATAAGACTACTCCAGAATTGAAGTTGATCAACTCCATTTCCGGACAACTGTCCAGACGGCGCAGCCCCAACAAGGCGCCTCCACCCCCGGGGTTCGTTCCGCTGCATTGCCGGTGCGCAACGACCCATGGACCTCTAGGGTCGTTACGCGTGCAAGGAAAACGCAGCGATTTTTCCCTGCTCACCTCACCGCCACGTGCGTGGTGCCAGGCTGACGAAACACCGTGTTGTCGAGCGCCCGCCACTGCCGTGGCTCGCACCCCAAACAACTTCCGCGGTTGAACCGGGATTGGTCCGGATCAGCCTCCCTTTGGCGTAGCGATGCGAGGTCTGGGGGTGGAGGCACCTTGTTGGCTGGATCGTTGCCTGGGTTGAGAATTGTCAACTCGAAGCCGCAACCCCCAGACCTCGCATCGCGGGTTTCGCGTTCTGGCGTCAACGACTGTCCGGGACCCCCTCCAGGCAGCGGCGGGACCGTTCAGTCCCGTCGCTGCCTCGGCGAGGCGGCCTACAGCGGAGCCCCGTGCTTTGGGGGTCCCAAAAGGGGTCGGGGGTCCTAAAAGGGGTCGGATCGTGTGGTTTGTGGTTTTACGATTTAAATGCATGCGTCCCGTACCGGCGCGACCACGCCGCGATCTTTCGGCTGGCTTCGTGTATGCTGCCCAGGTTCAGGCGTGCGGTCAGCCAGCGGTTGGTCGCGGTGGTTTGTTCTTTCATTTTGCCAGCCAAC
>Ga0105046_10000303_pt1 | contig 66209 bp, 55 predicted proteins | sample MAT03_FD_78385 | JGI IMG/M metagenome (GOLD analysis project Ga0105046, IMG submission 78385) | Freshwater microbial communities from Lake Fryxell liftoff mats and glacier meltwater in Antarctica - MAT-03 (megahit assembly) | ecosystem: Environmental > Aquatic > Freshwater > Ice > Liftoff...
ATCGACGCAGTTACCTCACACCGGAAAGGGGAGGGCTATCCAGGTCGCACTCCTTGCACTGTGTCTCGGGCTTTCTGTTGTGGTACCGACCGTTCGATCCCACGCGGGGAATGACGTTCGAGTGACAGGGGTTCGTACGGAAAACGGTGAAGGCGGCGTCACGCGCGTTATCATCGAAAACTCGGCCGGTGCGACCTTCACGACATGGACTCTCGATAGGCCATCCAGGGTTGTCGTTGAGATGGCAGGCGCGCGCCTGTCTGGCTCAAGCGATCCCATCGACGTTGGATCGTTCGCGGTTGGCAACGTTCAAGCGACGGCGACTGCGAACGGCACACGGGTCGTGGTGTCGTTGCGTCGGCGTGCCGACTATCGAATCGTCCCGGAGGGAAAATCCACCGTTCTTTACGTGGAACCCTGGGAAAAGCCTGCGGCAACGCCAGTCGCCGCACCTGCGAAAGATCCGAAAGGTGCGGCCCAGTTGCAGCAAGCTTTGCAGCAAGCTCAGGCCGCAAAAGCTGCATTGCACCTTGCTGAATCGCGCGCGGCTCAGGCTGAATCCGAGTCCCATCGTCTCGCTGCCGCGACCTCGCGTTTGGCTGACGAGAATGCTCAGTTGCAAAAGCGTCAAGCCGCTGCTGAAGCTGCGCAATCGGCTGCAGAACGTTTATCGGCCGAGCTGAGCGCTCGGGGTGAAGTCACAAGCCAAAAAGATCGCAAGATGCTGGAAAAGCAGCGTCAGGAGGCTGATCGCGCTCGCGAAACTGCCGCGATCGCGCTTGATAAACTCGGACGGGAAAACGCTTTATTGCAATCCCGCCGTGCGGAGGCAGAGCTGGCTCGCGAGGCCGCAACGAAGGCTTCGGTAGAATTGCGCTCCGAACGTGACGCTGCCGATCGGGCGCGTTCCGATGCCGAGGGCGCACGCCGACAGGCCGTCGCGGCAGAGCTTCGGGCTCAATCCATTTTGACCGTTGCGCAAGGCGCGCAGGCCAAGGCTGAAGCGCTGGCTCAGTCGGCGACGCGGGCTCAGTCTGAACAGGCCGAAGCCAAGGTGCAACAGGCTCGAATCGAGACCGAGCGCGCCCGTCAACAGGCGGAGTCTGCGACGAAAGCGCTGGCAGGGGTTCAGAGCGAATGGAAGAAGCTCGAAGCCGCACAGAAAGCCTTTGCCTCCCGAGAGGCTTCGATTGCCGCGTCTGATCGTCAGGCCACATTGGACGTTGCGAAGCAAGCAAACGCAGCACGTGAACAGGCTGTCAAGGCCGAGTCGTTGATGGTGCGAGTGTCGGCCGAGCGAAAGCAATTGCAAAACGAAAAGCTTGCGATCGAGCTGCGTCGTGCAGAGGCCGAGTCAGCCGCTCTGCAAGCTCAAAAGTCCGCAATGCAAGCTCAAAAGGTTGCCTTGGCGGCCGAGAAAGCCGCGCGGATTGCAGAATCAAAGGACCGCGAAGTAGCGGTTCGGGCAGCCGAAACGGAAAAGAACCAACAGGAACTTGTGCGCCGCGAAGAAGCACTGCTCGCCACGCAGAAGGCACTGGCGGAACGCGAAAAGGTGCTGGCCAGAACCGCCTCGAACCAGAAAATTGAGGGTGCTGCCCTGCGAGACGAGGTTGCACGTTTGCGCACCGAGCTGGCAACGGCGTCACAGCGATCGTGGGCTGAAGCGGCGCCCGCACCGCGCCCGGCTCTGTTGCCCGTGGCCGTCGCGACCCAACCTCGAGCATCATCATCCGCGGAAGCGATCCCCGCGCCCCGACCGCGCAGCATCACGCTCCGCGTTCCGAGTCGCGTGTCACGAATCGATTTCGTGGACGAACCTGCGCGTTCATCGGTCATCATCGACCTGGACGAGCCGGCGCAGTATTCATTGCAGCGTTCGGGCAGCCGCGTCACCCTGCGTTTGCACCACACCAATCTTCCCGCGTCACTGGAGCGCAGCCTCGATGCCCGCCAGTATTTTGGCCCGGTGCGCGTGATCAGCTCGTATCGTGATCCTTCCGACCGGGCAGGGGTGGTGGTCGAAGTGGATCTGGCCGAGCTCGTGCCGAACAAGGTTCGTCAGGACGGTACGCGGATCTACCTGGACTTCCAGAAACCGAAGCACGGAAGTGCGGCGTACTCCGTTCACCACGCTCGCGTTCAGGTCGCGGGCTTTTCCACGCTGATGTTGCCCTCTCTTTATGCCCAATCCGGTTCAAGCGAGCGCACCCCGACCAATCGAAAACGCTACTCGGGCCGTCGCATTGACCTGGATTTCAAGGGCGCTGACATCCACAACATCCTGCGGTTGCTCGCAGACGTGGGTGGCGTGAACATCGTCACCTCGGACGACGTTCGCGGCGAAGTCACCATCAAGATGCGCGATGTTCCCTGGGACCATGCCCTTGACGTTGTGCTACGGGCTAAAAGCCTTGGTCAGGCACGCGAAGGGAACCTGATTCGTGTTGCGCCAATGGCGGTGCTCGAAAAGGAACTGGAAGCGGAAATTGCTCGAAAGAAGCAGCAGGTCGAGGTGGCGCCGACCGAGACGCGCTTGATAGGCGTGTCTTACGCCGAGGCAAACCAGATGCAGTCGCGGGCCAAAGAGCTGCTTTCATCCCGAGGCAAGATTTCGGTCGATGAACGTACCAATAACCTCATTGTTTCTGACGTTGCAGAGAATCTTGGTCTCGTCGAAGAATTGGTTCGCAACTTGGACTCGCAAACATCGCAGGTTGTGATCGAGGCGCGCATCATCGAGGCACGTTCGACCTTTACCCGCCAACTCGGCGTGCAGTGGGGTGGCAGCGGTTTCATGGATGCGGAACACGGCAATCCGACTGGCCTGGTCTTTCCGAATGCGATCGGTGTCGGCGGTGGCGCTGCTGACACGAACACCCCTCTCGCCGGCCTGGTACCTGCGCCTCGCTCCGGGGGCACCGGGACGTCGAGTCCTGATTTTGCCGTCAACTTGCCTGCACCGGTCGGTACGGGTGTCGGTGGTGCGCTCGGTTTGACGCTGGGGTCCGTGGCGGGTGCCTTCAACTTGAACTTGCGTTTGTCGGCGATGGAGTCGACGGGTCAAGTTCGTATCCTTTCGTCGCCCCGCATCTCGACGATGGACAACGTTCAGGCTTCGATCGAGCAGGGTGTTGCAATTCCAATCTCGGTCGTCAGCGCGGCCGGTGTGCAGACGGTGTTCGTGGATGCGAAGTTGAATCTGTCGGTAAAGCCACACGTGACCAACGAAGGAACGGTGGTGCTCGATGTTCAGGTGACGCGAAACGAGCCTGACTTTGCCAACACCGGTGCGCGCGGCGATCCCACCATCCTCAAGAAGGAAGCCAAGACCCAGATGTTGGTTCGCGATGGCGACACCGCCGTCATTGGCGGCATCTATCAGCGAAACTCCGGTGTCAGCTACGCGAAAGTTCCATTTCTCGCGGACATTCCAGTACTCGGATTGTTGTTCCGCAATCGCCGTGAAAATGACGATCGAACCGAGTTCTTGGTTTTTATTACACCTCGCGTGGTTAACCGTTCACGCGCCTCGGCTCGCTGAGATGAAGGATGGAAAACCAATCGTGCTGATAGGCTTTATGGCAACCGGGAAGAGCACTGTCGGGCGCTTGCTCGCGATCCAAAGCGGACGCCATTTCATTGATCTCGACGAGGTTATCGAATCGACGGCGGCCATGACGATTCCCGATATCTTTCGCCTCGAGGGGGAAGTGGGCTTCCGTCTACGTGAACGGGCTGCATTGCTTGAGACACTGTCGACACAAGACACGGTGATCGCCACGGGTGGTGGGGCTGCGTGCCAACCGGGGAATCTCGAGGCGATGCTCGCATCCGGAACGGTGGTTTCACTCGGTGTGTCGGCCGAGGAAGCCATTCGTCGGACGGCCGATCGCGGCGGTCGACCGCTGCTGGACGGACAAGCGGATCGGCTTGCAAAGGCCCGTCAGTTGTTGGAATCGAGAGAACCGTATTACAATCAAGCCACGCTTCGGATTGAGACGGACGGAAAAGAACCGACCCGGATCGCTTTCGAGGTGGGCAAAGCGCTGAGCCTGCGCCTGGATTTTCGTAATGAGGCTGCCAATAACAATGAAAAGGAGAGCTGAGCGATGACATTCGGTTTTGATCGCATATTTAAGGTCACGGGTGGCAAGATGGCAGCCATTGCACTGTTTTTCGTTATGGCGGGCGCAACGGGGTCCTGTACCTCAGAGGCCAACAACGGACTGTCCATCGTCTGGGCGCAGGTGCCGAAAGCGGATATGGGTGGATGCACCATTCCGGGTACACGTGGCATGACGTATTTGCCCAATGGTACGCTTGATGTCGGTCTCGATCAGGCTTATCCGTATAAACTTTATCCGTTGGTCGAGAACAATTTGTTCATGGCCCAGTCGATGATGGTCGAGTACAACACGATTCGCGTGACCGGCTCCGACGTAAAGTTGGTTCCTCCGCCGGGTGTTACGTTTAAACCGGATCCTGGTTGTCCGGCCGAGTTTTTTCATCCGAACCCGCTTTCGATCGATCCAGCAGGAGAAGCGGCGATCGGCGTCGAGGCGATCAAACCGTGTCACGTTCCAGTCTTGCGCAAGATGTTCGGGGTGGCCAAGCCTGCTGGCCTGTCGCCCGCTCAATCGGCGTTCGAGATCTTTACGGCCGTGGTACGTGTTCGCGGCGTTCACGGCGGCACAGAAATCGTGTCGGAGGCGTTCGAGTTTCCAATTCGCGTCTGTCTCGGTTGTTTGCAAACGGGGTTCACCTTGAAGGGATTCGAAGACCTCGGCTATCCGAACGTTGCAGACTGCCGAAACCTGCTCGATAATCCCTACACGGGCAATCCTTGCAACATCGCCCAGGACTTCGGCCCAATCCTGTGTTGCTCGCCGGACGGGACGAAAGAGAAGATCGAATGTCCCGGGCTTGCGCGTGGCGAGGAACAACCCTAGTTCACTCGACTTGACACCCACTGCGACCTGCGCCTAACTGCCACAAACGGAATTTGTGAGAACGTCCTAGAATGTTTCGCGAAAGCATCCAGAAGGTGGTCGAGGGGTCCCCCGGGGCCCTTGCCGGCGTATTGATGGGATTCGATGGCATTGCCGTGGACGGATTCTCCCAACCGGGCGGCGCCATCGACATCGGGGACGTGGCCATGGAACTTTCCCATGTGTACAAGCAGATTCGGAGCGCGGCTGGTCAGCTGGAAGTCGGTGTTCTGAACGAAGTGACCTTCGCGGCCGACAACATGACGGTGGTGGCGCGCCTTCTCAATGACGAGTTTTTTGTTGCGGTGGCGTTGGCGCCCGGTGGCAACACCGGCAAGGCACGCTACCTGTTGCGCGTTGCTGCTCCGGCCATTCGAGCGGAGCTGCTATAGCCGTGTCGGATCGAGCGAGCAAACCTGTCGTGCTCGTCATCCACGGGCCGAACCTGAACATGCTCGGTCTGCGTGAACCGGAAATCTACGGGCACACGACGCTGGCCGAAATCGACGCAAATTTGGCCATCACGGCTGCCGAACATCAGGTGGAGGTCGAATGCGTCCAGAGCAACCACGAGGGCGTTTTGATCGACCGGATCCAGCGGGCCCGTGAGGATGCGCACGCAATCGTGATCAACGCCGGTGGGCTGACGCACACTTCGGTGGCACTTCGCGACGCCTTGGCTGCGACCGATCTTCCCGTCGTCGAAGTACATCTTTCCAACCTGGCCAAACGCGAACCGTTTCGACACGAATCCTTGATTTCCGCCGTCTCACTGGGACAGGTCGCAGGTTTTGGCGACTTCAGCTATACACTCGGCTTGCAAGCGGCCATCCAGGCTATTAAAAAGAGAAGCCGAATTCGATGAGCAAGAAAAAAGCCAGCCCGAGACGAATTGTAGCGCCCTCCAAAGTGGTCGCAGACCCTGCGGCCAGCAAACCCGATCCCGTGCTCAAGCGTGTTCGCGATCTCGCCAGAATCGCCAACGAGTTTGATCTTGAGGAGATTGAGGTTTCTGGTGACGGTTCCATTCGACTGAGCCGTGTTTCGGCAACCGTTGCCCCGGTCGTTCACTCTGTCGCCCGGTCTGGACCTTCGATCGCACTGGTTCCGCCGCTCGCGCCCGATCCCGTCGACCTGGCGGCAACCGATGGCACCATCATCAGCTCACCGTTCGTCGGTACGTTCTATCGCGCACCGTCGCCGGAACATGATTCCTTCGCCGAAGTGGGTCAGATGATCCGCAAGGGCCAGGTGGTTTGCATCGTCGAAGCGATGAAATTGATGAATGAGATCGAGGCCGACGCGGATGGAAAACTGCTCGAAATCTTGGTCAAAAATGGCGAGCACGTGGAATACGGACAAGCGCTGCTTCGCCTGGCGAAGACCTAGTCCTTCTTTTCAGGCGCCCCGACTGTAAAGAGGACGGTTTCTGTGTTCAAGAAAGTACTAATCGCCAACCGTGGCGAAATCGCCGTTCGCGTCATTCGCGCTTGCCGCGAGATGGGCATCAAGTCCGTCGCGGTTTTCTCAACTGCGGATCGCGAATCGATGCACGCCAAGATCGCGGATGAGGCCATCTGTATTGGCCCTCCGCCCGCGCGTCAGAGCTACCTTTCGATTCCGGCGCTCATCAGTGCGGCTGAAGTAACCCACGCCGACGCGGTTCATCCGGGCTACGGTTTTCTCTCGGAGAATGCCGAGTTCGCGCAGACAGTCGTCAAGTGCGGTCTGGGCTGGATTGGCCCGCAGCCTGAACTGATTCGAATGATGGGCGACAAGGTCAAGGCGCGAAATGCGATGACTGAGGCGGGCGTTCCGGTTCTTCCGGGGACCGGCGTCATAAACTCGGATGCCGAGGCCGAGGAAGCCGTCGAGCGGATTGGTTTACCGGTGATCATCAAGGCCGTTGGTGGCGGCGGTGGCCGTGGCATGAAGATCGTGACCGACCGGCGCCAGCTTTCTTCACAACTCGCGGCCGCGCGCTCGGAGGCGCAGGCGGGTTTCTCGAACCCTGCCGTGTACATCGAACGCTATATCAGCAGGCCTCGCCACATTGAGGTTCAGGTGCTGGGAGACGGCAAGCGCGCCATGGCGCTTGGGGAACGCGAATGCTCCATTCAGCGACGACACCAAAAATTGGTCGAAGAGGCGCCCTCGGTTGCGCTGTCGGACGCGGTTCGGACCGAATTGCTCAATGTGTCGACCAAGGCGGTTGAGCGACTGGGCTACAAAACGGTCGGCACACTAGAGTTTCTCCTCGACGAGAACCAGCAGTTCTACTTCATGGAAATGAACACGCGCATTCAGGTCGAGCACACCGTCACCGAAGAGGTCTTCGGGGTGGACTTGGTTCGGGAGCAAATCGAGCTGGCAGCGGGCAAGCCGCTCCGTTTTCGCGCCGATCTGCGACCCCGCGGTCACGCCATCGAGGTCCGCATCAACGCCGAGGATCCGGACAAATTCACGCCTTCGCCGGGCAAGATCACCGAGTTGCGGCTCCCCGGTGGACTGGGGGTTCGGCTGGATACCCACATTTACCAGGGCTACACCGTCCCGCCCTATTACGATTCGATGATCTGTAAGCTCATCGTCAAGGCGGATTCGCGGCCGGCCGCTCTGGCGAGGCTCAAACGTGCGCTTGCCGAAGTTCATCTGACCGGTTGCAAGACAAACGTGGCATTCTTTCAGCGTCTGATCGAGTTCCCGGATTTTATCGCGGGACGGCTTGATACCCACCTGATCGAACGAATGTAAGCGAGCGGCCAGTTGGGGTGACAGCAGTCCGAACGTTGACCCCCCTTTACACCAACTAAGTTCCCGGTAACACTGGGAATCCCCGTCGGTCCTCCCCCTTGTCGCTGCCAGTCACCCCAAAGGAAAAGCTCCTCCAAAGCGCCGCGAAGGCGCTGGAGAAGGGTGCCGTTGACAAGGCCATTCAGGACTACCAAAAAGCGGCCGAGGTCGATCCCAAAGACACGCGTACCTGGCTGAAGGTTGCCGAGCTGCAAGTGCGCCGCGGCAAGAACGCGGACGCGACGGCGACTTATCTGAAGACGGCAGAGCTCTATACCGACCAAGGTTTTTTCCAGCGCGCGGTCGCGGTTTACAAGAACGTTCTCAAACTGAGTCCAGGACTTGTAGATGCTCACTTCAAGCTGGCCGATCTGTTCCGTCAGCTTGGGTTGCTATCAGATGCCATGCAGCAGTACGAAGCTGCGGCCGCTGTTTACCAACGCGACGGCAAGGTGAACGAAGCCCTTGGTGCCATGCGACGCATTGTGGATCTCAATCCCGATCACGTCATGTCGCGCATCAAGCTTGCGGAATCGGCGTCGCAAGCGGGCAAAAAGGACGAGGCAATAGCCGAATTCAAGCGCGCAGCTGATCATCTGAAACTTACTGGAAAAATAGACGAATACCTTCGCGTCGGCGAACGCCTGTTTTCCCACCAGTCTGACAATTTGCAGCTCGCACTTGAAATGGCAGAGTCCTACGTCGAGCGCAACAACGGTCGTTTTGCGCTCGCAAAACTGCAACCGTGCTTCAACGCGAATCCGCGTGATGTGAAGGTGTTGACCCTGCTGTCGCGAGCCTTCGAGCAACTTGGGCAGATTGCCAAAACCGTCTCTGTGCTCAAAGAAATCGCGCACATTCATCGCGATAAGGGCCGTGAAAACGATGCGGTCGCGACCTACCGAAAGATCTTGGCGCTCGATCCGTCCGACGTTGAAGCACGCAACGAAATGGCCCGCGTCCAGGTTACGCAAGCAGCGGTTCCGACGGGCAGACAGCGACCCGCGGCGATTACCTTTTCGGAAATGGCGGTTCCGCAATTCTTGCTGCCGCGCGAACCCTCGCAAGGTGGCCTGCCTAGCGTGCAATCGATACAACCGGAGTGGCGGGCGCCGAGTCTTCCGTCGTCGGCACCCGCGATGCCGCCTCAGCGCGCACCTGTGGCGTCTGCGCGTGCACCGGTGCCCCCGGCGCCGCCCGCATCACAATCAGAGGTGTTACGAATCATCTCCGAATGCGATACGTTCGTGAAATACATGCTTCTCGATCGGGCCGCCGACCATTTGCTCAAGGTCTTCGAGATAGAGCCCAATCACGTCGGTGCCCGTGAGCGTCTGGCCGAGGTACTGTTGCAGTTGGGGCGGGACGGAGAAGCTTCGACGCACCTCGCGATGCTTGCCGAATACACGCGATCCTACGACCCGACCAAGAGCGCGTCCTACGCACAAAGGGCAGCCACGGCGGCGGCTAATTCTGGCGCAGTGGACGGTGGCACAGTGCCGGGTGAAGACATGGCTTTTGCTCTTCCCGACGAGGGAGAGATCCTGGACGTGGACGACCTCGGCGGCGAATTCATTCCAGAACCATCCATCGGTGGCAATCGACGCGAGCGAATGCCTTCTGCGGCACCCAAGGATGACTGGGCGCCTCCCACGTTTGCGGAGATGGCCTTGCCTGACTTCTCGGGGTTCGACGCGTCGAGCAGCACCCAGGGCGATGTCTCGCAAGAACAAATCATGCACGCGGATCTCGAGCAGGTGGATTCCTACCTCTCTGCCAGTTTCATCGAAGAGGCACGTTCGTTGTTGAACGAAGTCGCAACGCGGTTCGGTGGACACGCGGCCGTCCTCGAACGCCGACAGCGCTTGCTTGGTATGTCCGGCGCCATCCCGGGCGCCAACAATCGCTCTGCACCGCCGCCCCCCGTCAAGGGAATGCCAAGGGCCATGGTAGCCGATGGCGGCGCATTGGATGCTGCCACGCACGCTGATCTTGGCATCGCGTACAAGGATATGGGTTTGTTCGATGCCGCCCTCCGCGAATTTGAGAAGTTGTCGAGCGATTCGCGGCGCGAAGTTTATGCGCTGATGATGATGGGAGAGTGCTACGAATCGAAGGGTGCCTTGCCCGAAGCCATCGTAAACTACAAGAAGGCACTGAACCGGCCGGGCATTAGCGAGGCCGAGACAACGCAGGTCTACTACGCGCTCGGCAAGGTGTTCGAGGCACTTCCCGATGCGAGAGAGGCGCTGTATTTCTTCGACAAGGTTTTGCGCCGTGATCCGAATGTTTTCGACGTGCGCGAGCGCATCGAGCGACTGCGCGGCAGTGCGGGCCGCATTTGAAAGGGCAGCCATGGCTTCTTTGACAGACGACGCAGCGACGTACTTTATGGGTCTGCAAGATCGGATCTGTGCGGGTCTCGAAACCGCAGAAGGCAAAGACGGATCTCGCTTTATCGAAGACCCCTGGCAGCGGACAGGGGGCGGCGGTGGTCGCACCCGCGTGATGGCAAACGGTCGCGTGTTCGAGAAAGCGGGTGTGAATTTCTCGGACGTGCACGGTGAGCTCGATCCCGCCTTCGCAAGCGGAATGCCGGGCAACGGGTTGCACTTTCGGGCGACGGGGATCTCGCTCGTACTGCATCCGAAGAATCCCTATATTCCGACGGTGCACGCGAACTTTCGACGGGTTGAACACGGCGATGCGCGCTGGTTTGGCGGCGGCGCAGATCTCACGCCGTACTACCTTTTCGATGAGGATGCTCAGCACTTTCATCGCACCTTGAAATCGGCATGCGCACGACACGACTCGGCGTTGTATTCGCGGTTCAAAACGTGGTGCGATCGCTATTTCTTCATCAAGCATCGCAACGAGCCTCGCGGCGTTGGTGGACTATTTTTCGATTACTTCGGCATAGGCGCCGAGTCGAAGTCGAAGGATTTTGGTGCCACGTCTCCCCTCGTTACACCCAGCGCCATCGAGTCCGACGAAGCACGGCAGTTTGCCTTCGTGCGCGAACTTGGGGATGTGTTTCTGGATGCATACCTTCCGATCGTCGAGCGACGGCGGAATACATCCTTTTCGGAACAACAACGAAATTGGCAGTTGCATCGTCGAGGTCGTTACGTGGAATTCAACCTCGTCTATGATCGTGGAACAATCTTTGGCCTCAAGACCGGTGGCCGCATCGAGTCCATTTTGATGTCGTTGCCGGCGTGCGCGTTGTGGACCTACGACCACGCGCCCGAACCCGGATCGCCGGAGGCCCAGACACTCAAGGGGATCTGCGATGAGAGAGACTGGGCGGAGTAGGTCATTGAGCTCTTGCGGGAAAGGGCGGCTCTCGCCAGCCACGGGTGCGATCTTGATGTTCGCCTTGTCGATGATGTCGTTGGCAGCGAGCGCAGAGCCGTCACCGCCGAAGGTCCAACTGGTGACCATCGCACCCGGGCATTTTCACGCGGCATTGGTCCAGAAAACACAAATTCCCGGCGTTTCCAACACCGTCCATGTTTACGGGGAGCCCGGTTTTGATCTGGCCGAACACATCAAACGCGTCGGTGCTTACAATTCACGGATCGATTCTCCGACCCAATGGACGATGGAGATTCACGCGGCTTCGGACTTTGTGATACGAATGAAGGCCGAGCGGGCAGGGAATGTCGCCGTCATTTCAGGCCGCAACCGCGGCAAGCTTGATCTCGTCAAGGCGGCGCTTGAAGCCAATATGCACGTGTTGGTGGACAAACCCTGGATCATCGAGGCGTCGGATTTTCCACAACTGGCAGCCGTGCTGAGCCTCGCCGAGTCAAAGCATTTGATTGCAGCCGACATCATGACCGAGCGGTTCGAGGTCACGAATGCGCTGGCTCAGGCTCTGGTGGCATCGCCCGACGTATTCGGAACGCTTGCGAAAGGTTCTCCCGAAAGGCCCTCGATCTATTTCGAGGACGTACACCATTTCATGAAGTGGGTTTCGGGCCGCCCGAACGTTCGGCCGGATTGGTTCTTTGACAGTACTCAACAAGGCGAGGGTTTGGCCGATACGGGAACGCATCTGGTTGATTTGGTGCAATGGATGCTGGCCCCTGCGCGTGCCATTCCGCTCGAAGAGATCGTCGTCTTGTCTGCACGGCGATGGCCCACCCGTATCACACCCGCACAATTCGAATCGGTGACGGGAACGAAAGCTTTTCCCGCGTTCCTTGCAGGCAACGTCAAACAAGGCGCACTCGAAGTCTTCGCCAATACGCAGATCACGTACCGAATCGCGGGCATTCACGTGAGCCTCGCGGCGATGTGGGACTGGGAGGCCAAACCAGGGTCAGGGGATTGGAAATCGTTTGTCATCACGGGTTCTCAATCCCGGATCGAGGTTCGACAGGGAGCCCGCGAAAAGTATCGCTCAGAATTGTTCGTACGGCCCGTTACCAAGGCTGCGACGGCGTCCGTTGGCGACGCGCTGCGAACACGCATTGCGGCACTTTCCGATCGCTTTCCCGGTTTGACGATCGAACAGAAAAACGGTGAGTTTCGAGTCGCGGTTCCCGATGCATTGCGCAGCGGCCACGAGGCCCATTTCGCCGAAGTCACCCGTGTTTTTCTCGATCACGTCAAACATCCGGCGACCCGCGCGGCCTGGGAAAACGCGAACCTTCTAAGTAAATATTTCACGACGACGGCCGGTACGACCCTATCGCAAACAATGTCGACGGCCACTGTGACATTTCGCCGCAAGACCCGATAGCCAAGACTCGATAAGAGCGACCGGGCAGGGAAAACGTGTTGGGCGTTCAAGTTGGGCGCGGCCTGTGATACCGTCGCTCACCCAGCGCGTGTGCCTTGGCGCCTCCGCGACCCCGCTGTTTCAACCATCACACGATCATGCCGACACTTCGCGAGTACGAGTCCGCCTTCGAGAGCAATCCGGACGATACGCAGGCATTCCTTGCCTTGCGCAAAGTCTATCGAGAACGTCGAAAATTCGACAGTCTCGTCACGTTATACGAAACGCGGGCGCAGTCTCTCTCGGAGGACGCCAAATCGGCCGACCTTTTTTACCTCGCAGCCGAGGTACGCATCGACCACCTCGAGGACTTGGCCGGCGCCGAAATCGATCTCCGTCACGCACTCGATCGGTATCCAGCGCACGTCAAGGCGGCCGAACGGTTGAAGTTGATGTTTCGCGATCAGGGTCGCGCCCGCGACTACATGACGATGATGGAGATCGAAGCGGGGGCCGTGGTGCAGTCGCAAGACACGCAACGTCGCACGCTTTTGCAGCAAGAATTGGCGCAGCTTTTTTCCACCACGATCGCTCCGATGGAACGCGCCGTCGCCGGTCCGCAACGGGGTCGCGCTCTGTCGGACGATGACTTGGCCACCATTGAGTCTGCTCGCAAGATCTACCGCGCGCTCGCCGATTGGCCAAACGTCGTGCGTTTATACGAGCTTGAACTCGCCGCTGTTACTGAGGGTAAAAAACGCATCGATTTGATGTTGGCGTATGGGAAGGTTTTGGCCGACCGCATGGGTCGTTTGGAAGAGGCGGTGGAGAAGTGGAGCGAGGTCGCCCGGCTTGCCCCCCGCGAGGAGAAGCCGCTTGAACTCCTCGCAGGCGTCTACGCTCATCCCGATTGGCCCTCTGCCGATGGCAAAGAACGATCTGCGGCGATGTACTACCAGATCGCGAGGCGTCGGCAGGAGTCCGGTGATCTCGATGGTGCCATCGCGCTATTGCGAAAAGGCATCACGGTACTGCCGACACACGAAGAGTCCGGCAAATTGATCGAGCGCATTCTCTACGAGGGACGCCGACTCAAGGAACTGGACCGGTACTACCGTGAGCGTGTGACCGTTGCGGTCAGTCCGGAGGAGAAAATGGATTTTCTCTTCAAGCGCGCGCAACTGGCCGAGCGCGATCTGAAAGATCCTGGAGAGGCGCTGTCCGTTTACGAAGAGATCGTTGGGGTCGAACCGCCCGGAGGCCCTGCGTCGCAGCATCTCGCAGAGTTGTACTTGGGTCGGCAGAACTACGCGAAGCTTGCGGATTTGCGCGAGCGGCAACTTGAATCCATTGCTGATCCCATCGTCCGTTTGCCCATCCTGGGGGAACTCGCGGTGCTTTATCGGGATCGCCTTGGGGATGCCGAGCAGTCTGCGGTCTACGTCCATGCAATGTTGCAGATCGATCCCGGCAACGAAGAAGCGCAGACCGCCTATGCCGATCACTTTCGCCGCAAATCGGATTGGGCTTCGCTGCTTGATTTGTTGGAATTCAGTGCGGACCACGGGCGCAAGACTGGAGAAGCCGTTGAGAAACTTGCCGCACGCCTTGAAGAAGTCGCTGTTCTCGCGGAACGCCATCTGGGTGACGTTGAACGCGCCCTGAAGGCCTGGCGGCGCACCGAGGAGATTGCACCGGAGAGCGACCGCGCGCGCGAAGCGCAAAAGCGCATCCTGCTCAAGGAGAAGAACTGGGAGGGACTCGCAGGCGTTCTTGAACGCGAGGCAAGCCGTACGACGGATCCTGGGAAAAGACAGGATCTACAACGTCGACTCGCAAAGATCTACGTTGAGAAAATTGGTGATGGCGGTCGCGGTATTCAGTGGTTTCGGAAGGCCCTCGCGGACGATCCCTCCGACGCGGCTTCGTTCCGTGCGCTTACGGATCTGTATGATGCGCAAGACAACTGGGTCGAACTGGCGGCGTGCCTGCGCGGCCAAATCGCGATGGTGCCGCTCGCCGAGAAAATCACGATGCTGCGACGTTTGGCTTTTCTCTACGAGGAAAAACTAGGGGCCGTCGCGGAGTCGATTTGGGCCACGCGCGAAATCCTGACCCTAAGTCCCGGGGACCGCGAATCGTTCGTGCAGTTGCAGACGATTCTGGCGCGAATTGGCGATGAAGCGGGTCTTGTGGCAGTTCTCGAACAGCACGCCGAGCACGCCGAAGGTTCCGAGCAAACCGAGCTATTGCGACGGGCTGCTCGCAGCCGTCAAGACGAGTTACAGGATCTCCCGGGCGCGGCGTTGCAGTGGGAACGCTTGATTGAGCGTTTGCCTCAAGATGATCAGGCGATATCAGCACTCGTCGATCTCTATGCGGAGCTGAACCAACCGGCTGACGAAGCCCGAGTTCTGGATCAGCAAATTGAGTCACAACGTGACAATCCATCCGCTCTGGCCGAGGCCCTCTTGCGACTGGGTCGATTGTCTACCGGCGCATTGAAGGACGCGAAACGGGCAAGCGCGGCATGGGAATCCCGGTTGCAATTGCGCCCGGGGGATACCGAGTCACTCTCTGCCCTGACGGCGATATACCGCGACAGTCAACGTTGGCGCGATCTCGAGCGAGTTCTCGCTGAGTGTGTTGCAGTTGCCCGCGATCCGGCGTCCGCAGTGCCACTTGCGCTTGAACGGGCTGCCGTGATCGAAGAACACCTGCGCAGCCCAGGCAGGGCCGTCGAAGTCCTTGAGCAAATCGTCGGCGAACTTGATCCGAGAAATGCCGAGGCCTTCGCGCGGCTGCGACGCGTCTCCGAATCGCAGGGCGACTGGCAACGTGTGGTAGGCGTTTGCGAGCGCCAATTGTTCCTCCTCGACCAACTGCAAGATCGTTTGCAGATTGCGCTCGAGATTGGCGAGATCCAGCGCGACCGCCTCGGCGATCCCGATCTGGCCATCGCCGCGTTCGAACGCGTCCTCGGCATGACGCCAGATCACGCCGGGGCCCTGGCGGCACTGGCTCCGCTGTACGCCAGCACGGGACAGCCCGAGAAGCTGATAGCGACCGATCAGAACTTGCTTGCCCAGACCGAGGATCCGGCCGAGCGCCGGCGGTTGATGAACGAGATTTCCGACACCAGTGAAGCCGACCTGAGCGATCCGCGATCTGCCTTCGAGTGGGCAAGACGTTTGCATCAAGAACAGCCCGACGACGCGACGATTCATCGCCTTGAAACACTGTCGGCTCACCATAAACTTTGGGAAGATCTGGTTCGCGTTTACGAGGGCGAACGCGCCCGGATCGGAGACGTGTCGCGCCAGATCGATGTCTCACGCCGAATGGCAGCCGTTTGTGAGCAGCGATTGCTTGACCCCGCGCGCGCATTCAACGTTCTGCGCGATGCCCTCAATAGCGATCCATCAGGCGAATTGTTGTTGCCTGAACTCGAACGCCTTGGTGATGTTGCGCAAGTGTGGTCGGCGTTGTTGGACGTTTATGCGAGGGTGTCGCGCGGACGTGACGCGGTTGACGAGCGTGTTGCCTTACTTGAACGACGGGCCCAGATCCGTGAGACTCACCTTGCTGATGCGTCGGGCGCTCTTGACGAATGGTTGAAGTCTTTTGCGCTCGTCCCCTCCGGAGAACGCACGCACTTCGAGATCCTTCGGCTCGCACGGAGTACCGGGCGCTGGGAAGATGCACTCAAGGTAGAGGGGCAGCGGTTTGGACTGGCGTTGGAGATCGAAGAGAAAGTCGAAATAGCGAAGCATGCCGCAGCCATCGTCGAGGAAGAGGTCAAGGACAACGTTCGCGCGTTCCGCGCGTACCTCAACGCCTTTCGGCTCGCGCCGGAAGACGCGGATATTGTTCGGCACCTGTGGCGGCTTGCCGAAGCAATCGGTTCCTTCAGTGCGCAGGCGCCTGCGGTTCCAGCGCCGATCGAGATGCTGACCACCAAAGAGGTGGGTCGGTCGTCCGCATCAGCAGATTCGACCATCTATCTTGACGTTGCACAGCCAAGCAACGAATCCACGGTTGCTCTCGACCTCGACGAAATCGAAGAGCTGTCGGATATCTCGGATCTGGAGGAACTCGAAGAAACCCCGGCTCCGGTCTCGGTTCGACCTCCAACACCGACGCGGGCGCCACCACCGCCACCCAAAGCTGCTGCGCGTGTGTCAACGCCCTGGGAAGAGTTCGCTCAGGCCTACGCGCAGTTGCCCGCGAACGACAATGCGTCTCATCGTCGCAACCTTTTGCACCAGGCCGCGATCTGGGAGAAGGGTGCGGGCGACAATGAAAAGGCCCTGTCACTTGTCGCGCGAGCCTTTGCTCTCGATCCATTCGAGGAAGAAACAACCTCTGAGCTCAAGCGACTCGGCGAGGCACATGGTGTCTGGGACAAAGTTTGTCGCATCTATCTTTCGGCGATTTCCTCGTCGATGCAGTCCGAGGATGCAATCAAGTTGCAAGAGGAGGTCGCCACGATCCGAGAGCGCATCGGGGATCGCGCGGAAGCGGAGCAACGGTATCGCGCGATCTTGGACCTTGATTCGGCGCACACCACTGCTCTTGATCGCCTCGAATCATTCTATCGCAACGATGAGCGTTGGCGGGATCTGGCCAGTTTACTTGAACGACGGGTCAGCTTTGCCGAGGACGTCGTCTCGGATTCTTCTGCCCGGGCCCGTTCGCGCGAACTGGCGTTACTTTATGAAAACCAACTGGATAGGCCGTACGAGGCAATCGATACGCTCGAACGATCGCTGCGCACCATCGAGGACGAAGCCCGCGCAACCGAAGACCCGGAGTTGTTGGAAGAGCTCGCAAACCTTCTGGATGGTTTGGCACGTCTTTACGGACGAGTGGATCTCATAAGCAAAGCAATCGACACACTGGGCCGACTGCGCGATCTGGCGACGGATGCTGGACAACGTCGGTTGATAGGCCTTCGCATCGCCGAGTTGCAAGGTGGACACGGCGGTGGTACGAATCGAGCGCTGGAAGCTTATGAGTCTGTGCTGGCCGATGCGCCGGACGACGTGGATGCTTTAAATGCGCTCGACAAGGCCTACGAGGCGCTTGGCCGGTACGACGATCTGGTAGCCGTTCTGCAGCGTCGGATCGCGCTCGCTTCGGGCAACGACAAGGTTGAACTGGTTATCCGCCTCGCGAGTATCTACGAGGATCGCATGGGCAACCCAGATGCCGCCGCGACGGCTTTGCGCGGCCTTGGCGCACTGGTGATTGAGAACAACAACGTTGCGATAGCATTGTTGCGAAACTTGCGGCGCGCGGGCCTCGCACACGAAGCCGCAACCTTGCTGAGTCAGCGCATCGAGCGTTGTGACGCTATTGACGCGAGTCCAGGCGAAATCGGATCGCTCTACGTTGAACTTGGGCGCATGCGCCTTGAGGACATGGATGACACAGCGGGCGCGACACAGGCCTTGCAACGGGCGCTTGATGTCGATACCGATCGCTCCGACGCACTCAGTTTGCTCGGAAAAATTTACCTCGAACGCAACGACTTTGCGACCTACGCCGAGCTTCGCGTGCGCGAAGCGCGCGGTCAGTCCAGCCATCCGGATGCGGTCGCCGCCTGGCTTGATGCCGGTGACGTTTTTCGCGGGCAGTTGCGCGACGCCCGCCAGGCAGAAAACTGTTTTGAGGAGGCCTTGCGCCTCGATCCGGCCAACACGCGTGCCCTGCGTGCGCTCGTTTCGGTGTTGTCGAGCGAAGGTCAAGAAGCGCGCGCCCAGGCCTTGTTGCAGGCGCAACTGGAGATCGTGTCGCAGCCCGAGGCGCGCGCCGTTGTGTTGACCGATTTGGCACGCTTGTGCTGGGAGCAACCCGGTGACTCGACCCGGGTCATGCCGTGGCTCGACGAGGCACTGGAACTGGATCCAGACTATTTGCCAGCACTCGTTACCCTTGCGGATGTTTACTATCGCGAAGGCGAATGGGATCAGGCCGAGCGGCGTTTAACGCAAGCGCTTCGCCGAATGCGTGGCAAAGGCGCCGAAACGGCCTCGTTGGTATTCCGGCTGGGAGAGGTTTACGAGAAACTCGGTCGACTTGAAGACGGTTATCGAAACCTACAGGAGTTCGATCGAAAAAATCCAGACCAGTTGCTTATTCGCATTGCGGTTGGTGTCAATCGTGCGAAAGCGCGCAAATGGCGGGAAGCCGCGGTGCAACTGGAGAAGATCGTTGACCATCCAGACGCCTCCCAGTACCCCGAGGAAGTTGCCCGGGGTCTCGCGTTTGGCGGCGAGGCTTTGGTTAAACTGAAAAACCCGGACCGAGCGCGGACGCTGTTCGAGTTGGCACTGAGCTATGTCGCCGACCTCAAGATGGCGCACATCGCTCTGGCTGAGCTTTGCGTCGAAAGCGGCGACTGGGGGGCAGCGGTTGACCATCTACAGAAGGTTGTCGAAACGTCGCACGATCGAGTCGAGAAAACCACGCTACTTGAACGCATCGGTGATTTGCATTGCGAATATGGTCGCGCCGAAGATGGCCGTGCCTACTATGAGAACGCGGTTTCACTCATCGATGTGTCGAGTGAGTCTACCGTCGGCTTGCTCGAAAAGACCCTGACGCTACAAAAGCAGGCAGGTGCCGTGGCCGAGGCGACGGAAACGTCGACCAAGCTGATTGGACTCGTCGCCGATCCTCGTGAGCGCGCTTTAAAGCGCCGTGATGCAGCCTCGACCTTGCTGGAGCATGGACAGGTGGCTCGTGCCGCCGAATTGTTGGCTCAAACGCTGGAGGACACGCCGGACGACGAGCGCGCCTTGACGATGCTGGTTGCAGCGCACACGCGCCTGCAAAAGCCGGAAGCAAGTGTGTTTATGCTTGAACGCATCCTGCCCGGTCTGCCCGCCGTAGGGAACAAGGCCGAGACGCGAGCGCAACGCGCTTCCCTCTGGGAAACACTGGGAAAGCTGCGACGATCCACCGATATCCAGTCGGCAATTCGTGCCCTTCAACATTCGGTCTCGGTGAATCCCGCCTCGATCGAGGCCCGGGTCGCACTTGCTGATCTGTACGCCGAGTCCAAAGATTCCGGCGAAGCGTCTCTGCAGAATCATCGCGAACTGGCGATGCTGGATGTGACGCGCACAGAGTCGTTGCGGGCGTTGGCCAAGGCGCACGGGGCGAGTGGCAACATCGACGCGGCTCGTTGCTGCTATCAGGTACTGTCGTTGCTGGGATTGGCAAAGAAGAACGACAAAGCTTTCCTCAAGAAGTATGCCGCCAATGAGCAGCGCCCTGATGAACCGTATCCGGGCGTGCTGAATGATGAACTTCGCAAGCACCACCTCAGCCATCCCGAAGCGAGAGGTCTCGCCGAGGTGTTCTCGACCATCTGGGAAGGCGGGTTTGAGCTTGATGGCCCGACACTTGAGAAGTTGAACGTCAAAATGGAAGATCGCATCTCACCGATGTCGGAACAGGATTTTGCGAAGATCCTGGCCGAGGTCAGCAAGGCGCTCGACAACAAACAGGTTGGTGTGTTCACGGGATGGGATCCGTCGACCAAGAACATTCAGATTGCGCTTGCGCGTCCACCTGCGTTGGTGGTCGCCTCCTCGCTTGTCGATCGGGCATCCGCTTCCGAATTGCGATTCCGCTTGGCCCGCGCGCTTGAACTCTCGCGACCCGAGTACATCCTTGCCGCAACGGTACCGCCACGTGCATTCGCAAAGCTGTTCGGAAATGTCTTGAAGGCATTTCATCCGAAACACGCCCGGCGTCGCGGTGCTACGGAGGTTGCCGGGACCGAGACTGCACAACTGAAAAAGGCCTTGCCGTACAAGGTATCGAAGCGTCTGGCAGAGCTTTTTGCAAGCGTTGGCAATACACCCTTCTCCTCTGCCCGTTGGCGCGATGTCGTCGAAGAATCCGGCAATCGTGCGGGCCTATTGATGTGTGGCGATCTGGACGTGGCGGCGCGCATCGTCCTTGCCGACAAGTTGCAGATGCCCGTTGCCGAAGTGGACGTGGCCATGCTTCATGATCACGCCACGCAACCGGGTCCGTTGCGAGAATTGTTGCGCTTTGCAATCTCCGATGAATACATTGCTGTTCGAGATGCGCTTGGCATCAGCGTTCGCGACGTGGCTGCCTGATCGACCTGGTCAGGGGTGAATATACGTCACGGTCAGGGAAAGAATCGCGCAAGCACCGGGCGATGATCGCTCGGTCCGGGCAAGGTTCCCTTGACCCGGATGAAATCGAGCGCAGACCGGAGCGTATCGGTGACGAGAATATGATCAAGCACCACGGGATTGCCGCTGTGCACGTAGGTGTGTCGCTCACCAAGGGGCACGAGACCCATCAGATTGAAAAGCCCAGCACCCGTCAGCGCCAAAAGAGGTGCGGTATCGAGCTTGTCGTTCAAGTCGCCGAGCACGACGACGGGCGTCGCAGGATGTTGGGCCCGTTGCGCATTCACAAACTGAGCGACCATCTGCGCCTGTAAAAGACGCTGATCGTCGCGATTCACGGTGGTATCGGCGCGACCCGAAGCAAAATGCACGTTGACGATCGTGAGTGGCCGTCCATCGTGCGTGACGCGAACCACCAGCGGCTTTCGGCTGTCGACAAACGCTGCGGAGTTTTCGCCAAGTCGGACTGGATCTTCGGCAAGCTCGACACTGCCTCGTAAAAGTACCACGGGCCGAATGTTCGCCCCGGGCATACCCCCATCATGACCATCTCTGGGATCCAGCTGCACCGCGCGATAGCCCGGCACACCGGCTTGTGCGAGTGCGGCCAACAAACGATCGATCGTCACGGTCGCGTCCACGCGTCCCGTATTCTTGTTACCGTCCGAATCTTGAATTTCCTGGACGGCCAGGATCTCGGGCGCGCCGAGCTCCGTCACAATCGCCTGCGCGAACGCCACGTATCGATCTGTCAAATCAAAGGGAGACAGATTTTCGAGGTTATAGGTCGCGATCTGAATGGGGGCGGGCACGCGGGGATCGGATCCGGACGATACGACACCCTCGTCTGCAACGCACGCAACGGAAAGCAACAAGACGCAGCCGATACGGGTCATCCCGGCTTTTCGACCCCGAAAGCCGGCGGTTGTGCCCTGTCGTAAAGATTCAATCTTTTTCCGACCTGGTGCGTTTACAATGCCCATGGAGGCTCGAATGCGTTTGAAACAAGGTTGGTTGTTGATTGGTTTGTTGGTGGCCTGTCGGAACGAGTCACCGCCACAAGGACCGGTGGTGGAGCCCGTTGCCGTGCCCCTGGGGCAGGCCGCCCGGCCCGCTGCGGTTACCGAGGCGCAGCCTGTTGCGGAGGATCCCTCGGCCGCCCCCGTGACAGCCCGGTTTGCAACGGGCGAAGGCGAAAAAGGTCGACCCGCCCCGATCGCCGAGCGGGAAAACGACCAGGCGCCGTCCGAGGCGAAGGCCGAACGACAAGCCGAGCCGGCGGAAGCGGCAGCCCATGCGCCTGCCTCGAAGCCCGCATCCGAGTCGATGCGAGCCGCCTCGGGTGCAGCGCCGAAAAAGGCCAGCATGCCCTCACAGAAGGCAAGGGACTTTGCCTCGGACGAGGAGGGGATTGTTGGCGCTCGGGACCTTGGCGGAGTACTTGCGCCATCTGCAACACCACCCGTCCTCGCAGATCACGGTGCCTTGGAGGACGGCCCCGCCAACAATGCATTGCCCTACGTTCCTTATCAAGACCCAGGTGGTACGTTTGTTCCGCTTCCCAGGCCGCGGACCAAGGTGATTCACCAGGGGATCCCATATCGTCCCTTGCCTCCGATGGTCAATGCGTGGCCCCGCGATGCGCGCTACCGCTCGAACTATCTGCCCGGACGCGGTTATCTCGAACACCTGCGCACCTCGTTGCAATCCGCCTCCCATCGACTGGGTGCAGGGGCCGATGCCACGCTGGCACAAAATGCAGCGCCACATCCCTCGTGGCCGGCTCCGAAAGGGCGTGCGCTGGCACTCGCTGTGGATCAAGTCCACGGTGTGTTGCCTCCCTCGGGCGGGGAAACCACGTTGCGCGTGCGGGTTCGTGCTGCCGATGCCGCCCCGAAAGCGCGGGCGCCGTTGCGGCTTCATTTTGCGGTCGATACTTCGGGCAGCATGGTGGGGGCGCCCTGGCGCAGTGTGTGTGCTGCGATTCGAGACGTTGCGACCCGGCTGACTGACGCCGATCGGCTTTCGGTCTCAACCTACGCCAGCCACGGGCGAATCTTTTCGGCACCGGTTGCGGGTGGTGCCGAGGCTGCAGGCGTTGCGGAACGAATCTGCGCATCGCGCCCGACGGGTAATACGAATGTTTACGAGGGACTCATGACGGCGTACCAGCAAGCCCGCGACGCCTACGATCCCCGCGCGATCAATCGGGTGATCGTTGTTTCTGATGGGATCGCGACTGCGGGCCCGCGCGATCTCCACACCCTTACCGTGGGTACGGTCGAGGCGCTGGGGTATGGCGTGACCACCTCGGTCGTGGGCGTGGGAGATGAATTCGATGCCCTCCTGATGGGACGCGTCGCTGCGGAGGGCGCGGGCAACTATCATTTCGCTCGCGATCACCACGCCGTTTCGGCAGTATTCTCCGACGAGCTTGCTGTGCTCGCACAAGAGGCCGCGCAGGCAGCCGAGGTTCGCATCGAACTTGCCGCAGACGTAGCGTTGCTGGAGGTCGTGGGTTCGGAGCCACTCGGTGTGGTCGAGGCCATGCGCGTTCGTCAGGTCGAAATCGCCTCCGACAAACGGCTTGCCGAAGACCGCGGGATCGCCGCAGATCGAACTCGCGACAGGCAAGAAGGTGTGCGTTTCTTGTTGCCCTCGTTCCGACTCGGCGACGAACACGCCTTTTTCGTTCGCATTCGTGTCCCGGCGCGTGGCTCGGGACCGGCGCGTCCGCTGGCCAAGGTTAGCCTGCGTTACAAGGACATGCTTTTTGATCGCAACCAACATCTGGTCGCCGATCGTGTTGGCTGGTACGCGGATTCAGACGATGCCGCCGAGGTGAGCCGATTGACAGACGTAGAGCTGGGTGAGGCCCGTGGCCGTGTTGCGTATGCCCTTGAGCGCGCATCACAGTACCTGCATCCCCGCAACGTATCGGCCCTGCGCCGTGAGATGTACTCGGCGGCTTCGCGATTGACGGGAGTCGCCGATCGCAGCGGAGTCGCAGCGATTGCCGAAGAGGCGCGTCGCATCCAACAACTGGCCGACCTGGCGGGAACGGTGCAAGCGCCCAAAGATATGGGTGTGTTGGCCGCTGTCTACCACTACGGCTGGCGCACCTGTGGTCTCGACTAGGGGGAACCGGGCACAGCGGTCTTGTAAAGTGGATTCAGATCGTCGTCGACGAAGGTCACTTGAAAGGAAGTGTCGTCGGCGTCAATCACCGCGAAGCCATTCTTGCGGGCTGCAAACAGGGTCCGTTCCCCGCGACCGATGGCCCGTGGCGCCGCCCCCCCACCGCCCGCAATGAAGAGAGACACCCCCTCGACGGCGCGCAGGTGTTGCAAATCGTGTTCGTGGCCTGACATGAGCACGTGCGCACGGCCTCGCAAAAGAGGAAACAAATGGGCTTGTACCTCGGGGCTATCGCCGTGTACGCCGTGGGAATAGGGCGGGTGGTGTCCGTAGACAACTTTCCAGCGGGCGTGGCTCGAATCCAGTTCGCGCGTCAACCAATCCGCCTGCGCGTGCGACATCAAAGTGGTATCGATCGCGAAAAACTGTACCGGACCTGCCACGAAAGTGTAACGAATGGCTGGCATTCGCCACGAGCGCGAGTGCGCCGTGAATAGCACCTCGGCCGAAGGGCTGTCCGCCATGGCCCAGTCGTGGTTGCCAAGCGTGGGATAAAATGGAATGCCCAGCTTGTCGTAATGCGCAGCCCAGTCGTATTGCCAACGTGGTTCGGTGGGAGTTTTCATTCCCATGTTGTAGAAATTGTCGCCGAGAGTGATACCAAGGTCGAAGGGTGCGGTTTTGTGATACAGATTCATGGCCTGTGCGGTCTTCGCTTGACGAATGCTGCCGTCGCCGTAATCGCCGAAGGCCAACACCCGTACCGCATTGGGGCGTTTGGTATGAACCTCAAAAACCGGCGGTGGTCGACGGACGAAGTGGGGCAGGGTGTGACCCATCGCGAAAAGGGTGTTTCGCTCCATTTGATCGCGCAACATTTCTGGATCTTCAGCCCCGCTTTTCAGGCGTGCCTCGAAGGTCTGCGCCACCCGCTGCGAAACCAGGTGTCGCATGCCAGCGGTTGCGGCGAGCGCCACACCTTCGGAGGGATCCTGTTGCAAGATCCTGTCGAGAAAGGGCAACGCCGCCAGATCGCCGGTTCGGCCAATGGCGACCGCAAGTTCTTCGCGTCTCCCGTCGTTGAGCTCGCGCAAAAACTCGTCCTGCAGGGTCTGCAACAAGGCCGAGGGCGCCTCGGTCGGACGACCGGCGTCACGCGCTCGCGAGGGCCGTGCGGACGGGATCTCCGGCGTCGGGCATGCAGCGGCCACAAGCATGAGCAGTCCGAGGCCGAGACGCGCGTTCATTTCCGACGGACGTTACCCACTCCAGGATGGGCTGACTAGCCTCCCGAACGGCTTTTGCGTTGGCGAGACCACTGAACTGCTTCGAGAAGGGGGTTGGTTTCGATTTCCGGGAGATCGGTTTCGATGACGGGAGCGAGGTTCCACTGCCGGCTTAAAAGCGGCGCTGCGCATCCAAAAGGTGAGCCACCCATATCCATGGCAGCGAGGAGGGTATTGAGGTCGTTCTGAAACCCAATCTGGTTGCGCAGGTCGTTCTCGGCAACGACGATGCTGCGAACATGCGTCGCAGGTAAAATGGGCCGTGGCGGCCTTCGGGTTGCGTGTTTGAGGGGTAACCGATCCACGCTCGGGAAGGGGGCGCTTTCGGTCTCCAGTCGGAAGGTTGGAATGAAGGGTTGGGTTTCCATGAGATCCAGAGTGGGGCAAGGCGCCGGGTAGGTTCCCGAATGATTCGACCGGTCTCGGCATTTCTTGAGATTTCGATGGGTTTCGGGAATTGACAATGCACCCAGTCGCCTCGTATAAGCCCCTTCCGGCTTGCCGGATGCGAGGATGGCGGAACTGGTAGACGCGCTAGCTTGAGGTGCTAGTGGTTAACAGCTGTGGGGGTTCGAGTCCCCCTCCTCGCACAGAACCCCTGAGTCATTCACTTGGCCTGGGGGTTTTGCCTTTCTGCCGTGGCTCAGCCTTTCCAAAGCCTTTGTCGTTCCGGCCCACCACCGTTCGGCTTCGCTTTACCCCGGACGCCTATGGCCTTAGATTCGTTCGCATGAACGATGCAATTCGTAAACGAATCGGTTTGGCGTCGGTGCTTGCCTCGCTGTTTTCCCTGTTGGCAGCCCGGTCCGCCCTGGCTCAATCAGCGGAGGGCAAGTCGACCTCGCCTCCACCCGTCGACCGTTCAGGTTTAGAGGTGGGTGCCTTCGGCGGCGCGTATCTCTATTCAAAGTACAACGAGATCGGCCGCTACATTGACGACCGCAACGCACCGGAAAACGCGTTCACCTTTGGCTTGCGCCTGGGTTATGCCCTGAACAACACGTTGTCGATCGAGTCGGAAGGTGGCCTGGCCTTCAGCGAAGCGCGTACCGCAAAGGCCAACATTTCTCTCGCGACCTATCGCATTCAGGCTCTTGCTCACGTCATGGAAATTGGGACGGCGCGCCCCTTCGTGGTCCTGGGTTTTCAGGGATTGAGTTCCTTCGATGCGGAGAACGCCAAGATCATCTACCGTGATACCGACGGAGGTCCTTACATTGGCGTGGGCTCGAAATTCGAGCTCGCATCCAACTTCGGCCTACGCATCGATGCGCGATACAACGTCATGTCAGGCGTTCGTGGACACAACTACGCTTCGGACTTTGAGTTCCTCGGGGGACTTTATTATCGCTTCGGCGCTTCGGTGGAACCATACCCCGAGCCCGAGCCCGAGCCCGTGGCACCCGAGCCAACGCCCGAGCCCGTCGTGGTTCCGGAGTCCGATTCAGACGGAGACGGCATCGTCGATTCGCAGGACAAATGTCCGAATGAGGCCGAGGACAAAGACGGCTTCCAGGACGCTGACGGTTGCATTGACGACAACGACGGTGACGGTGTTGCGGATGGAGACGATGAATGTCCCTCCGAGGCCGGCTTGCCAGCATTGGCCGGTTGCCCGGATTCCGACAGCGACGGGATTGCGGACATCAAGGACAAATGCCCTCAAGAACCCGAGACCCGAAACGGGTTCGAGGACGACGACGGTTGCCCGGACGTCATTCCCGAGGCCGTGAAGAAGTTCACCGGTCGAATCGAAGGGATCAAGTTCAAGACGGGCTCGGACTTGATCTTGAAAGAATCCTTTCCGCTCTTGAACCGGGCAGCCGACGTTCTCATCGCCTACCTCTCGGTACGCATGGAGATCTCGGGTCACACCGACGACACGGGTAAGCGCGAGATGAACATCGATCTGTCGCGCCGTCGAGCAGAGTCGGTGCGGACTTACCTTGTCGGCAAGGGGATTGCAGCCGATCGTCTGACCGCGGTGGGATTTGGTCCCGACAAACCGCTCGTCGAAAACAAGTCGAAAAAGGGTCGGTCCGAAAACCGACGGGTTGAGTTCCAACTCTTGCACACGCCCTGAAGGACGTAAGGCAACGAACCGACCGTCGGAGCAAAGACGCATTGGCAATCCGTCGCGGGGGTGTGGCCTCGCCGCGGATCATCTTGTCGATCCAGAACTGCGCGCTTCGATCGGGGTCGAGGTTCAGGGCCGCGCGATCAAACGCAACACGGTCGACGCTGCGGGGTGGAAGATTCAGCGGACGCAATGGTACCCGGTTTCGCCAGACCCGCAGGTCGCGCAGGAAGAGCCGCCAGGACCCCCAACGGCGCCACCGAATAGAACCCCGGCCGCTTTGAGAAATCGACGACGCCGCAATCCCACGATGTATCTACTGGACTGAATCGGCACGTCGTGCGCTGAACTTGAAGGGGATCCCTACCTGCATGTCCCTGAAACTACGGGGGAAAATATTGATTTTGGCAAATTTCTGCAACGTAAGCTGGAGAACAAGCCAGGGGTCGTACATCCTGCTACCTTTACTAGTACCGTGAGCGACCGCGTCGACAGCCCGTATTCACCGTTGGCCCAGGGCCGAACGCTCGCGTCTCGGGTTCGGTTGTTGGTGGTCGATCAGGAACTCGCCTGGCGGTCCGCGGCCGCACAGGCTCTACAGGCCGAGATGGACGTGTCCGGTTGCGATACGGTTGGAGAGGCGATGACGCGCCTTGAATCAAGCCGATTCGACGTGGTGCTTCTTGGCGACGTGGGTGGCAATGACAGGTTGGATGCAGCGATAGGTCTTTTAAAGTCGGCGATGGCCCCAACCGACCAGCCACGGATCTTCGTTGCGGCTTTGCACGACACCGCCCAGGGTATGGCCGACGCCATTGATGCAGGCGCGGACCTCTATTTCGGACGAAAGCAGAATCCACATCGGCTGCGTGACACGGTTGTGGGCGGTTTGTTGCTGGTCCAGAAACGGCGCCGTCGCCGCGAGACCGAATCCACGATCGAGATTCCGATGACGGTTTCACCGCTGCGCCGTCCAGGGTCCTACTTCGTCAAGAAGTAGAGCAAGCGCGACCGGCAATGCCCAGGGTTCACGAGCGCAATTTGCTGATCCGCGAGAGTCATCTCGATACATTTGGCCACGTCAACAACGCGACCTATCTGCAAATTTTCGAGGAATCACGCTGGGATTGGATTACCGACGGTGGCTTCGGCCTGAGCGAGATTCGCGAGCGCCGCCAGGGTCCGACCATTCTCGAGATCCAGATTCGGTTCATTCGCGAGCTCACCAATCGAGAGCCGATCGTCGTTCGCACCGGAATGGGGGAAATTCGTGGAAAAATCTTCGAGATTCACCAGTCGATCTTGAAGGCAGAAAACGCAGTCGCTTGCGAAGCCGTCTTCCGCTGCGGTCTGTTTGATCTCGCTGCGCGCAAGTTGATTCTACCGACGCCTGAATGGCTGGCGGCTCTCGGGGGAGAGCCGGGTTAGTCAGCGAAGTCGTAGACACGAACCCGGTCGCAGCAAGGCTTGAACACTTCCTCGAGGAACTGCTTGTGCAGAGGATGTTCCTGATAAGCTGCCTCGGCAGCCTTATCGTCCACCTGAATCATCAGCCCGACCTGATAGGTCGAATCCACCACCGGCCGAGGACTTGCCACCATCTTTCCGATGTGGAAGCCTCGGACTCCAGGAATCGGCCCAAGGTATTTGTGCATTCCAGCAACCAGTCGTTCAGTCGCATCGGCAATTTCCGGTTTGGTCCAGAACAACACCACGTGGGTCAACATGACGTCGAGACTAACAATCCGACCCTCGGGGCGCAATCCATCCCTTGCAGAATTGGACAGTGCGCCGCGACCTGCGATCCTGATGGGACACATGGCCCCTCCGGTTTCACGCCTTTCCCGAGCGGCACTGGTGCTGGTGCTGTATCTCGGCCTGGGATCCGCCGGTGTGGTTTGGTCCGCGTTGCGGGGGCATCCCTTCTTTTGGCGACTGCCCGACCATCCATCGCCCAATCCGTGGATGGGGGCAGTGGTCGGCGTCGCAATGGGTCTCGGGATCGTTTTTGTGTCACGTTTAGCTGCCCATCGTTTCGAGTGGGCCCGGTCGCTGCATCGCGATCTTCGTGCGCGCCTTGGTCCGTTGCCGGACTCCGAGATTCTCATCCTCGCCGGCGCGTCGTCGGTTGGCGAGGAAGTCTTCTTTCGCGGTGCCATGCTTCCGGCCTGGGGTTTGGCTATCTCCAGCATCGTGTTTTCCTTGCTGCACATTGGACCGCGTCTGCGTTACTTGCCCTGGACCCTGTCAGCCTTCGGGGCCGGTATGATGTTTGGACAACTCTTTGCCTGGTCCGGTGATCTGACCGGCCCCGTGTTGGCGCACTTCGCGGTGAATTTTCTCAACTTTCGTCACCTGAGGGACTACGACTTGCGATGATCAGATACCCTGTTTCTCGTTTTGTCCGTGCGGCAATGAGGGTCGGCCTTGTGTCCCTGACCGTAAACGCAGCACACGCAGAAGACGAGCTGTCGGCGCGCGATCGCCTGAGTTCACTGTATTCCTCCGAGTTTCGTTTCTCGAAGGATGGTGTTCCCATCGTTCCCGTCGCCGTGGCGGATGGATTGAACTCCGTCACCATTCGCGGTGGTCCCGGTCTGGCATTGTTGCCCGACGGTGAGGGTGGCCCCGAAGTGTTGGCCGATACCGAGTGGACCATTCGTGCCACACAGACGACCCCCGCCCGGTTGCAGCACTGGGCGATCGTGTGGCGAGGCAAAACAGGGCAGGGCAAGGAGGCTCAGCAGACAATCGAGACTTGGAAGGGTCTGGGTGAGAAACCCCGTGTGTTTGATACCGGAACCTTGTTTGCAGTCGCTGGCAAGGTCCTCGATCGTCGCGAGGTACTGGTGGTGGTGGGTCCCTATCCAAGTTTTGCGGATGCCGATGCGGGTTACGCCAAGCTGCAAAAGCGCATGAAGTTCGGCGTTCGCGGCGTGCATACCGAGCTTGTCGAGCGGCCGCACGGCATGCTGGAGGCGATCGGAAGCAAGACTGCAACACGGATTCGCAACGAAGGGGTGTTGTGGTTCTTGCCCGGCAACGATGCCGCGATCGAGATCGAGGGAAGTGACGGGAAAGACAAAAGCCGCGGATCGTATTACGGCAAGCTTTACGTGACGCTCGATCGGCGTGGAAAGCTCGCCGTCGTGAACGCCTTGCCTGCGGAGCGCTTGCTGGCCGGACTCGTCCCGGCGGAGATCTTCCCCCGTGCGCCCATGGAGGCGCTCAAATCGCAGGCGATTGCTGCTCGCGGCCACTTGCTGTCCAAGATCGGCCACCGCCATCATGGTGATCCCTTCCGCTTGTGCGCACGCACGCACTGTCAGGTTTATGGTGGGGCGGGCAAAGAACATCCGCGTACCACGGAAGCCGTCATGGCGACGCGGGGTGAACTGTTGTTCATCGACAGCAATGCCGACCTCGTGGACACAGTCTATTCGGCGAGCTGTGGTGGACATACCGAGGACAACGATCGCATCTGGCCATCAATGGCGCCGTCCCCCGAATTGCGTGGGCACTTCGATCTCGCCACGATTGGAAAATCGCCGACACCGACACTGCCGACGCCTGGCAGCTCGGAATCGGCCGTGCGCGCTTTTATTCTTTCGCCGCCAAAAACCTGGGATTCCGTCGCATCAATAGGTGCCGACGATCGGGTTCGCTGGACGGCAACCCGTTCGGCCGCCGAGATCGCCGAGGCGCTCAAACCCTACAAACTTGGTACGCTCAAGGCCATTGATGTTCTTTCACGGGGCGTTTCCGGACGGGCGCTGTTGATTCGCATCGTCGGCGAAACCGGTGAAACCACTGTGGAAGGCGAACTCAAGATCCGACAGCTATTCGGTGGTCTGCGCAGCTCGATGTTCATCGTCGACGTGAAAGCCGGTGGGGCGATCTTCACGGGTGGAGGCTTTGGCCACGGGGTAGGCATGTGTCAGACGGGCAGCATTGGCATGGCCGACAACGGCAGGACGTACCGGGATATTCTCAAGCACTACTATCCAGGTAGTAGAATCTTGAAGCTGTGGTAGCGGCGCGCGATTAGCCAAACGTGACGGGCGCATCGGTGCTGGCAACGATGGTCTCGTGCGTGACGGTGTCCGGTTTTTGAATGCACACGAACGTACTGCCGGTGGGCACGAAGACCCCTAGTTCGGTGATAACGCGTGATACGCATCGAAGCGCCGTCACGGGCAAGGTCAGCTCCCGCCGCAGTTTGCTGGTGCCGTCCTTGGCATTATGCGTTTGCAAGACAATCAGACGCCGGGCTCCCGCGGCCAGATCCATCGCGCCTCCCATGCCCGTCACCATCTTGCCCGGCACCGCCCAGTTGGCCAGATCACCGCGTGTGTTGACCTCGAGGCCGCCGAGGATCGCGAGATCGACATGTCCCCCGCGCAGCATGGCGAAGGACTGCGCCGAATCAAAAACGCTGCCTCCCGGCAGGAGGGTCACCGTCTGCTTGCCCGCATTGATAATCTGGGGATCGACCTCGTCGTCGTATGGGAATGGGCCCATTCCAAGCAGTCCGTTTTCGGATTGAAACGTAACACGAATACTCGGCGCAACGTGGTTGGCAACCAGGGTCGGCATTCCGATTCCCAGATTCACCACCATGCCGTCGCGGATCTCGGCCGCCGCTTGCTGTACCATTTCCTCCCTGGACCAGCTCATGGCGTTGGATCTCCCTGCCGGGGGCGCGTCGTTCGGTGCTCGATGAAGTTATCGTGTTTCGTATACTCGAAGATGCAATCGACATAGATTCCGGGCAAGTGGATGTCGTCCGCATCCAGTTCGCCACGTCCCACCAGGCGATCCACCTCGGCGATGGTGAAATCAGCAGCCGTTGCCACGAGCGGGTTAAAGTTCCGGGACGTGCGATAAAAGCGAAGGTTTCCGTCCGGATCGCCGACCGCGGCACGAACGATGGCGAGATCGGCCCGCAGCGGTTTTTCGAGCAAATAGGTTTTGCCATCAAGCTCGTGCGTTTCTTTTCCGTTGGCGACAAGGGTACCGACACCCGTCGGCGTCAAGAATCCACCAATTCCAGCACCCCCTGCGCGGATGCGTTCGGCGAGAGTGCCCTGTGGCGACAGTTCCACCGCGATTTCACCGGAAAGGTATTGCGCTTCGAGGTCAGGATTGCCTCCGATATAGCTACAGATCACCTGTGCCACCTGCCGTTGTTGCAACAGGATGGCAAGCCCCTTGCCCTGATTGCCACAGTTGTTGCTGATGATCGTCAACCCTTTGGGCTTCAGGCGTGCGATCTCGGCGATGCACTGTTCGGCGTTGCCCGAGAGGCCGAAACCGCCCGCCATGATGCGCGCGCCGTCCTTGAGTCCACCCGGAATGGCCGCGAAGGCGGCCGTCACGTCCGCAACGACCTTGTCGGTTGGGTTCATGGCGTCCTCCAGGTTGCATCCAGACACCGTGCTACAATTGCCAGGCCCTGTGCCAGCTCATCCCGGGCAATGCAAAGGGGCGGGGCGATGAACAGTTGATGATCGCGCTTGTGCATGTGGATGCGCGCCTCCTGAAGCGATCGAGCAAGGGCTTTCATGCGGGCGGCCGTTGCGGTTGTGTCGCCCTCCGGCTCGAACAGGTCAACGGCCCATAGCAGGCCTTTTCCCCGCACGTTGCGAACGAAAGGCCGCGCTGCCGCCAAACTATCAAGCATCGGTGCAAGCCACGTTCCGGCCTCGGCGGCCCGGGGAATGAGGTTCTCCTTGCGGTAGGTCTCAATGGCAGCTGCAATCGCAGCACAGGTCAGCGGATGAGCATAGCCAGTCAGACCGCAGGATAACAGCTTGTCATCAAAGTGATGCGCAAGCGTTGGTGACACGACCACCGCGGCGCCGGGGGCGTACCCTCCGGTGAGGGCTTTGCCGCAGGTCAACAGATCCGGTGTCACCCCGTCGTGATCGATCGCGAACCAGGCTCCGGTTCGACCAAACCCCGAAAGAATCTCGTCGGCGATGAGTAAGATTCCGTGGCGCGTGCACAGTTCACGAACACGTTTGAAGTAGCCTTCGGGTGGGATGAAAACCCCATTGGCACCCACGATGCCTTCGAGCAATACAGCCGCGATGGTTTCAGCTCCCTCGCGTTCGATGATGCTTTCAAGATCGCCGTCGCAGGGTGATGCGGAATAGGGATCATCCCATGCGATGCCCATCCCGTTGCTGGGCTCAAAGGGAATGCGCCTCGGATCGCCCGACAGGGCCAACATTGCAAGCGTTGCCCCGTGATAGCTCTTTGAGCGGTGTATGATCTTGCGTCGGCCCGTGTAGAGCAGGGCCATCTTCACGGCATTTTCGTTGGCCTCTGCTCCCGACAAACAAAAGAAGACCTTGCCATTGCGCAGTCCAGTCGGGGCGACCTCTAGCAAGCTGCGGGCGGCTCGCAGCTTGTCGTCGAAGAGTGAGGAAGGTTGCACCAACAACCCCCTGCTCGCGGCCAGGGTCATCGCGGCGGTCATGCCCGAATGTCCGTGTCCCAGGTTGGCGTTCCACACCATGCTACCGAAGTCGAGCCAGCGTGCCCCATCGTCGGTCATGAAATGCACCCCACGCCCGCCCGTGATCCACTGGGGAACGGCGTCTTTTTGCGCCGTCCAGGTGAACAGCACCGGTGAATCAAGGGGATTGATGGGAAGCGCCATGCTCAGGATGCCTTGACGACGGAACAGAAAACATCGGCAATCCAGTCGGCCTGAACGGTGCTCAGGATGAGCGGTGGTGAGATTCGGATACACCGTTCACCGCAACCGAGCACGAGCAGTCCCCGTTTGTAACACGTTTCCGCGATGGCGTCCGCACGGGCTCCGGAGTCGAACTCGACGCCGATCATCAGCCCCAGACCGCGCACCTCGCGCACCTGAGGCAGTCTCGCGAGCTCGGATTGTAATCGAACCTGTAGGTAAGAGCCGACGTGCTTGCAGTTGTCGAGCAGGTTGTGTTCCAGCAGATCGAGCGTCGACAACGCTGCGGCGATCGCAACTGGATTGCCGCCACAGGTCGATCCATGGGTTCCGTGACCCAGGTCATGGTCGGCGTTCTGGCCAGCATCGCCCCGATGGGCATCCCCGAGCCGAGGCCCTTGGCCAGCGTGAAGATGTCCGGTACCACGCCGAAGTGTTCTGCCGCGAACATGGTTCCGGTGCGTCCCATGCCCGTCTGAACCTCGTCGAATACCAACAAGATCCCGTGTTGATCACAAAGCGCGCGCAATCCTTTCAGGAACGAAACGTCGGGCACGATGTATCCGCCTTCCCCCAGCACGGGTTCGACAACAATGGCAGCCACGTCGTCCGGCGCGACGGTGTGTCCAAACAGTTGTTCGACAATGCTCGCGACTGAACCGTAGTCCGCGTGATGCACGCCGGGTAAAAGCGGTCCGAACCGCCGCCGGTACTTGGTCTTGCTCGCGGTCAACGACAAAGACCCCATCGATCGACCATGAAATCCACCACGAAACGCGATGAGCTGTGACCGGCCGGTGTGGTGTCGCGCAAGTTTGATGGCGGCTTCAACCGCTTCGGTGCCGCTGTTTGTCAGAAAGGCCTGCCAGCGCGGGGCCGGATCGCTCACGTCCCTGCCCACTTTCGCCTCAAGTGCGCGGGCATGTTGTTCCAGGCGGCGGCACAGCTGTCCGTACCCGGGATAGTGAAAGTCGGTGCCGCAGATGTGGATCAAAGTGGCCGCCTGTTTCGAGATGGCCTCGACCAGCTCGGGATGGGCGTGTCCGGTGCAGGCGGCCGCAACGCCTGCCTGCGCGTCCAGAAACACGTTCCCGTCAACGTCTTCCACCATGCACCCCGCTGCGCGCGCAACCATCAAGGGATAAACGTGGATGAGCGAGGGCGATTGAAATCCAAGGTTTTCCTGAATCTGTGCCGTACCGATGGGGCCCGGGATAGCGGTTTTTAGCTGGATTCCACTCCGAGCGAGTTCATCGTAGGTGTTCAACCGATCCTCCTTGTTGTTGTTCAGGACACGACGGTCCGACTTTGTTCGCGCATGTAACACGGCAGGGTATGGTGTCCTCCGATATTTTTCCCGGTCGAACCGCTGCCTTTCCAACCACCAAACGGTTGCACACCTGGCCAGGCTCCTGTGGTCGCTCCGGACGCGCGGTTCACGTAGACGACGCCCGCCTCGATCTGGTCGAGGAACTGTTCTACCTCGGACGGGTCGCGGCTGAAGATGCCGGCGGTGAGCCCAAGGTGTGTGTCGTTTGCCCGGCGAAGAGCCTCTTGCAATGAATCGACCGCGGACAGGTGCACGATGGGCAAGAACAACTCGTCCTTGACGAGCGGATGGGTTTCGGGCAGACCCGTCAGCAACGTTGGCTCTACATAGAATCCGTGTTCGAACGCACCGTCCTTGATCACCGCTCCGCCGGTGTGGATGGCATTTGCGCTGCGCGCGGTGTTGACATAACGCTGGTAATCCGCAAAACCTCCTGGCGTTGCAACCGGTCCGACGTAGGTGTCGCGTTCCAGCGGATTTCCGATCGCGGTTTTCTTGAAAAGCTCGGTGAGGCGTTCCCGCATTTCATCGTGGTGCTCACGCGCCACATACACGCGCGAACAGGCCGAACACTTGTGCCCATTCATGCCGACCGATGAGCGATAAATTCCGGTGGCTGCTTTTTCCAGATCGGCGTTCGCCGTCACGATGGCCGGATTTTTGCCGCCCATTTCAACGATGCACGGTCTTGGATATTGCACCGAGAAATTTTGATAAAGCTGTCGAAAGCCGACCTCGAAGGATCCGGTGAAGGTTGCGCCCGCTATCTCGGGACGCGACAGCATGCGACCGGCGAGTTCGCCCGGTGCGTACAGCAGGGAAAGCGTGCCCTCCGGTAACCCTGCCTCGAAAAATATCTCTGCAACCAACGCCGCCGTCACCGGGGTGTCAGACGCCGGCTTCGCGACGACCGTGTTGCCCGTCACAAGTGCGGCCGCAATCGGCGCGGCAAGCAGGGCCGACGGAAAATTCCAGGGCGCGATCACGCCCCAGACCCCGTACGGTCGCATCACGCTGGTGTTCGTGTCGGAGCGCGCCATCGTACCCATGCGGTGTGTGAAACCATCGTTGTCGAGCATCTGTTGAGCGTAGTAGTCGAACAGGTCGGCGGTCTCCTCGATCTCGCCAAGGGCCTCCAGCCAGTTTTTTCCCATCTCGTAGATCATCCACGTCGCCAGCTCGAAGCGGCGCAGACGTGTAAGCTCGGCCGCACGTCGTAAAATGTCTGTTCGTTTTTCAATCGACGTCTGTCGCCAAGATGGAAAAGCTTTTTGCGCAAGCGAAATCGCATCAACGAAATCTTTTTCTTCGGCGCGCGCCGTTGTCGCAACAACGATGCGCTGATCAATCGGACTTTTCTTGACGGACGATCGCGACGTTTCGCGTGGAACACCACCTATCGACGACAAACAACGACGTCCAAGTTGGCGGGAAACCAGCGGAATCGCCTGTGCGAAACCCGAAACAACAGCAGGATCATTGGGCGACGCGGTTACGTAGGTTACCTTGTCAATCCTCCCCATACGTCAATCGTAAGCCTGCCCGGCGCGCGCGGCAAGTTCGTGTTTTCGTCTTCGCAACATGATCGACTCCACAACGTTTCGTATGGGTCAGCACAGAACGAAGATTGAGGAAAAACGTCAACATCATTGAAAAAAATGTTGACGACGTTTCTCGTTTTTTTCACCGTTGACACTGAGGTCAGCCTTACCTAGATTCTGCGACCCTGTTGCGGCAGGCTCGGTTCAACAACGCACGGATAGAGCAAGAATGACCAAGGCAGAATTGATTGAGAAGGTGGCGTCGCGGAAGGATCTTCCTCGTGGACTTACGAAGAAGGCGGTTGGACAAATCCTGGATTTGGCATTTCTGGAAATTGGCGATTACTTTATCCAGGCGAAGATTGGGCGATTGCCCGCGCGTCTGTCGTACCCACGCTTTGGTACCTTCGCCAAGCGCAAGAAGAGCCAACGGATCGTGCGCAACCCCTCAACGGGTGAGCCGATCGTGATTCCTTCACAGTCGACCGTAACTTTTACACCGAGTCAGGATTTGAAGTCGCTTATGAACGAGAGGGCTTTTATGAACGAGCCGCTCCCGGCCAAGCGCGCGCGCTAGGCTGATTTTCCGAATTGTTTTGTACGGACCCGGGGTGTGCGGTTTATCCACGGAGATGACACCGGCGGGCTGGCAGTCGTGCGGTCGTTTTCCTACAATCCCTGGCATGACTCGATTTCTGCTTCCGATGTTCGTGCTGCTCGCGATGGTGGGCGCTTCCCGGGCGTTTGCTCGCCCGACGGAACTGATCCTGATTCACGTCGGTGAAGAAAACGTGGATGTCACGGCCGCCAACCTGGCGTCGTTCGGCAGGCTGTTGGATGTGCGGCAAAAGAACAAACCTGGCACCACGACGACCCGTCTTTTCACCGACATTGCGGTGGCGGAAGAACACATCTACAAAAAACGCCCTGCACTGGCTCTTTTGCCGCCCTACGAGTTTGCGCGTTTGGCGAAGCCGGGCGCCATGGAACCGGTTGGGATCGGTTTGGACGTGAAGGGGTCGGAAACGTATTACTGGGCAGTGGCTCGCAGGGACGCTCGCCTTGACATCAACCTGCAACGTCGGCGTGGCTTGCGCCTGGCCTTGCCCAAAGGCTTCGATGTGCAGTGGGTGACGGTACTGATGGATGGCCTCGTCAGCGCCGAGACGCATTTCCAAATTGTGACGGTGCCCGATTCGAAGAGCGCGATCGCCGCAGTGACCGATAAAAGGGCTGACATCACCTTCGTCGATGCCGCGAAACATGAAGAGCTGATGCCGCGCTTTCGCAAGGACGCAAAAGATTTGGAGGATGTCTATCAGTCGCCCGAACTTCCGCTGATGACCCTTGTGACTTTCAAGAATGCGCTCAAAAAGAAAGAGCGGGATAAATTCCTCGCCGTGATTGATTCGATTTGTTCAGGCGCGGCGATTGACCTTTGTGCACGCCTCGGGTTCCTCGATATCCGATTGGGTCTGATGCGAATCCACCCGCATCTGGCGTACAAGTACCATCATTACAAGTAGAAAACGCCATGCAGAACGCGCTCCTTATCGTTCACGTACAGGTTCACGTTAAACCCGATCGTGTCGAGGCCTTTATCACCGCGACCAGGCAAAATGCATCTGCCAGTGTTCTTGAGCCGGGAATCGCCCGTTTCGACGTGATTCAGAACCGCGAGGACGTCACCCGTTTCGTTTTGGTCGAAGTCTACAAAACTGCCGATGCGCCGGCGGCACACAAGGAAACCGCCCACTACGCCACCTGGCGCGATACGGTGGCGGACATGATGGCTTCGCCGCGACAGTCGACGAAATACCTCAACCACTTCCCTGACGACGCGGCCTGGTAATGGGTCTCATGCCGTTCGAGTTCGCCAGTGCCGGACGCATTGTTTTTGGTGCGGGCGTCCTGTCGAAGGTCCCGACGCTGGTTCGAGCGCTGGCAGTTGAACGGTTGCTCCTCGTCACGGGCCGTTCGCCGGAACGATCGCGCGCCCTGGGTCGATCCCTCGAAGCCGCCGGGATCACGGTCGAGCGTTTTGCCGTCGAGGGTGAGCCTACCGTCCCCATGGTTCGCCTTGCACTCGAGCAGGCGCTCGCCTCGCGCTGTGATGGCGTTTTGGCGTTTGGTGGCGGCAGTGCGGTCGATGCGGGTAAAGCGATCGCGGCGTTGCTCGCCAATGGTGGCGATCCCATGGATTACATCGAGGTCGTGGGCCGCGGGCAGGTGTTAAAGGCGCGCTCGGTGCCAACCATCGCCGTTCCGACCACGGCGGGGACGGGCAGCGAGGTGACGAAGAATGCCGTGCTCGGCGTGCCCGAGGCCGGCATCAAGGCCAGCTTGCGGAGCGTCGGCATGTTGCCAACGGTGGCCGTTGTGGATCCCGAGCTGTTGGCGGGAACGCCGGCCGACGTGATTGCGGCCTGCGGTCTGGATGCGCTGTCGCAACTCATCGAGCCCTTTGTTTCGACGGCGGCCAATCCGGTGACGGATGCGCTGGCCCGCACGGGCATTGCGGCTTCAGCTCGATCGCTTGACCGCGTTTTTGCTGGCGCAGGCACGGCCGAATCGCGAGCGGATCTCGCGCTGGCCAGTGTGCTTGGCGGCCTTTGTTTGGCCAATGCGGGCCTGGGGGCGGTTCATGGTTTCGCGGCTCCCATTGGGGGCATGTTTGATGCGCCCCATGGTGCCGTCTGCGCGGCTTTGTTGCCTGCTGTGATGGCGGCCAACCACGCAGCGCTGCAGGCGAGGGCTCCGAACGATCCGCTCCTGCAACGTTTTCGAGAGGTCGCGGTGATGCTGACCGGCAGTGCAGAGGCCTCGGCCGCCGATGGTGTGGCGTGGGTGACTGCGCTCTGTAAGCGGCTTTCGCTGCCCGGACTTGCACGATACGGCATCACGTCAGCCCATTTTTCTGAACTCATCGCGCGTGGAAAAAATGCGAGCAGTATGAAAAAGAATCCGATCGTCCTATCAGACGAGGAGCTGCACGCGATCCTCGCCGGTTCTATGTGATACGAATTAATCGTAGTACCCATCGAGAAACCAGCCTCCGCTTTGTCGGTCCTGGTGCATCCGGTAGATGGCCCCATCCGAGGCGTGGACGTCCCAGTAGTCGCGGTGGTAGGCCTCGTCTTGCCACCACGCCCCGCTTGCCCGGAATGGGCCCGCTGCCACCAGAACCCGGGCCACGAGGCGCTCTCCCCGCAGGGCCGTCGGTCCACCTTGTCCCATCAGGACTTCCAGCGGCTGCGGTGGGCGGTAGCGTCGGATGCTTCCCGGCAAGGTTGCCTCTTCGGTCGGCGGGGAGGGTGACACGGTTGCGGCGACGTTCTTCCAAGGGATCACGGCGATTTGTTCTTCCCGCAGATCATCCGGCGCTGTCGGTGCACCCACGTTCTCGATCCCAACCAGGGCTTGCAGCTTCGCCAGCGTGGCAGCCATGCGCTCGGGTGCAGGCCCCGGCGGTCGCAAAAAATCAAGCTGAGCAGGGCGAACCCGCGCAGGCAGCATCAAGAGTTCGGCTCCGGTCACCCCGGCCTCGGGTGGACGTCGCGCCAGATCCAGACGCAAAAGTTCCAGCAAGGTAGAGGTCTGTCGGCAGGGCGCGCCCAGGGGAACCTCCCGGATGTCGTATCCACGCGGATCGAGCGACAGGCGCAGCGTCAAGCTTGCGCAGGCAAGCCCGCGGCAAGCCAGGCGAGCGAGCGCCCGATCGATGAGCCCACGTAATACGAATGCCAGCGGTTCCAGGGTGTCGATGGCATAGTCGAGCTCGGTGGCCTCCAGGATCGCGTCGGCCGGCGGCTGGGGCGCAAAGGGTTCATCGCCATTGCCAGCGGCCAGACGATGGGCTGCCGTTCCCGATGGGCCGAGGCGCAGTCCCACCTCGGCTTCAGGCAAGCGGGCCAGTTGTCCCAGGGTGCGAATACCCCATCGCGACAGTCGTTCGACAAATGCTTCGTCGAAACCCTGAGAAAGCTGTAACAGGACGTGAATCGAAAGCCCCGCGAGTTGTGCGGCGGCGCTGGTTTGCGCTGCGGGCAAAGACGTCCGGGCGCCTGCGCGGGTCGCCAGCCTGGCCAACCCCTTGCTGCTGGCCAGGCCAACCCGCACCGCCAGGCCCAGTTGCAACGCCCGCCGGGAGATGGCCTCCATGATCGCCGATTCGCTTGGGTAGAGCGCACCCAGATCGCCCACCTCAAAAAACACCCGCTCGGACTCATTGTCAATGCGGGGCGCAAAGGCCAATCCCAGATCTTGTAGTGCTGCCTGTGCTGCGCTTGTATCTGCCTCGGATTGCGCCAAAATCCGCAGCGCTTCTCCCTGTGTATTGCCAAGGCTGCGCGCCTGCGCCACGGTCAAGCCCGGCCGGATGCCCATGCGCCGTGCGGCGGTGGTCAGGTGCACGATGCGCGCCCGATCGGTCTTGCCCGAGGCCAACACCGCCGGCGCGTTGCGGGCCTGCCACAGATCCGGATCTCGACGCAAAATGGCCTGGAGCCCCAGCTGGGGCGCATGGGCACACGCGATCCGCTGGCTCATCGCCGCTCCAGGGAAAGCAAGGCACTGCCATTGGCAGGCCGCTTGCCGCCATCGATCCGTTGTAGATCTGCCCGGGTTTGCAGTCCGGTCAGCAATTCGCGGATGTGGCCGGGGCGTTTTTCAAAGTTGGGCCGGGCCGGTGACAGCGACACGGCCGTGTGACCGTGTACCCCCGGTAAGCGCCAGTTCGACGACAGGAGCAAGGCCGTGTTTTGCCTTGCAGTCATACGTTTTATCCGCACCGCCGTGGCGTCGCCCATTCGGATGTGGCTGTCTCCGGCATCCAGCACCGCGAGTCCAAACCCGCCGGCCTCCAGTACCAGCGCCGCCGCGGCAAGGGCCTGTTCGGGTTGGCACCGAATCCACAACAATGAGGGTAGGGGTTGTGCGCGCAAGGCCTCGGCGTCCAGACCGCCCCCAACATCAACAAGGGCGGTGGCTTCGCCTGCTGCCAGGGCCTGAACCAGTGTCGCCATGACCACGGCGGTACGGCCGCTTGAGCGCGCACCCGAAAGCTCGCTGCAGGCACCCCTTGGCCACCCGCCCTGCAACAGCGCATCGAGTGCGGGGATCCCACTTTTCAGCTGACCCCGCGCTTCGCGCCGCTCGATCGCCTGCGCCGAAGTGAGCCGCTGCATCAGCGGATGTTCGGACAGGGCGGCCAGATCGATCACGGGAGGCATCGGACTTCCCATGATACTTCAGATAACTGAACATATGATCAGTTATCGATTCCGTCGAGAGCTTCTACGTCACTATGGAGCGCTGTAGACGCAAGCTACCTGGGCACGCAGGCGCCGAAGGTCGTCAGCGTGGGCGAGGTCAAGTTCTCGCAGCTGCGGTTGGCGGAGCAGTCGGTTGGCGTGTCGTGTCGACATACCGGTCGACAGTGTGTCCCCGCACCCATCGTGATGCACAACAATCCTGGCCCGCAATTGGCGGAGGTCTGACAGGTATCGCCATCCATCCCCGTTCGTTTTGCGCCTACGCAGTCGCAATCCACCACCTCGCCCGGGAACACGAAACAATTCAGTCCTGCTGCACAGCCCGTCTGGGCGCTGCCCCGCGGATCACAGGGTTGCGAACAAATGCGATGTCCGCTGCCATTCGGGGAACCGTCGCACTGGATCTCGGTCAAACAGGTTGCGCCGTTGCCGCCACACTCTGGATTCGTCGCACAGTACTGTCGGCAAACCTTCACGCCGCAGGCCTCGACAAAACACTGGCTTCCGACCGCGCAGTCCGAATCGTCTTCGCAGACCGAACCGGGCACACCGGTTCCCGCAGGCGTGCATTGTGTGGCGGCCCCCTCAGCCATGCAAGAGAACGCGCAGGTGGCCTGCGCGCCACAACCCTTGGCTCCCTCGGGCGAGCAGGCAATTGCGCCGCTGTCGGGATTGGGCCGCGCATCGGTTGCTCCGGCATCAGCCATGCCGCCGTCCCCAATGGGCGAGTCGGGCGGAAGCGCACCGGGAACGATGACCACCCCCACTCGAACGGCTTCACCGCGTGAAATCTTCGCCTGAGTCGAACCGTACCCCCGAATCGCTCCGGTGCCATCCAGTGCTGATACCCCGATCATCACTGTGCCCGTCAGCTTGTCGGGAAAACTCGCTGAAAAGGTGACGGGAACCGTTTCGGAAAGCGAAAGCGCCGTGCCACCCGTGGCAAAACCAGCGTCGCCCGAGGCCAGCCTGGGATAGTAAAGCCGGTCTCCGGCGATGCCACTTTGCAAGTCCACCCGGAACCGCATCACGCCCGTCAGCGAACTGCCCACAGGTGTTGTGGCCGACACGACCAAATAGGAGGGATCGTTGGAACAGGCGATCAAAACCAGTGCACCCAAAAGGCCCGTGAGCGTTATGATTCGCGCCATTACTGAAACGCCTTCATGTTTCCAAGCGTCGTATTCGGCGCATCGTCCGACGGTGCCGACAAGAGCACGGTGGCCGTGACCGCAATCGCAATAGCGGCGATACCCGCCCAAATCCACCAGTCCTGACGTTGAGATGTGGATGGGGACTGCGTGGCGCGTCCCTTGTCGAGATCCACGTCATGGGTGGAAATCAGAGGCAAAGGAACGGGGGGCAGGGTGGGAACCAGAGGCTTTGGTTCAAACGCCACGATGGAGCGTTGTTCCTCCGCACCCGATTCGGCCCGTGCCGAACCAACTGATAGGAAGCAGGCGAGCGCGATAAACGCACTCGCCGCGAAGCAATGGTGCCTTGATTTCAGTTGGCCCTCTCCCATGTTGACGACTCCAGGTTCCACGTGAACTTGTCCTCGTAAAATTGTACCGTGCATTCTTGCTCGGATGCACTGCCGTTGGCATTGATGTTCTTATAGACGCCCTGAAAGGTGTTGAGCACGCCATTCTCGGGTGGTGCATCTTCGACGGGCGAAAGGGAGAAGAATTCACGGCCTTCTTGCACGCCGACGATTTGGCTCAGCACCCGGCCTTTTTCGACCAGCGTGCCCACGAGGGCGCCGCCCTTGATATTGAACTCGAGCACGCGGTGATCCATGCCAGATGATCCCACCACCAGCTTGTACCGCGCGCCGGCGAGCTGCTCGGCCCCGATGGGCTTGGTAGGTGCATTCATACTGGCACAAGCCGACATGAGCGCGGGGAGAACAAGCGCGCCAAGGACGGCTTGAAACAGAAAAGAACGCCGGGGTGAGTTGGTCATATTCCACCGACTAACACCGGGCAAAAGGCGTGTCAATCGGCCGGAGCGCTTCTTTGAAAGCGCCCTCGGCTGCTGACGGTTTGGCCTAGTCGTAGTACTCGAGGCCGAGGTGGGTGATAAGGTCCTCGCCCCGCAGGTGCCGCAGGGTATTTTTCAGCTTCATCAGCTGGATGAAAATGTCGTGCTCGGGGTACAGGCCCGGAGCGGTCTGGGGTGACTTCCAGTAGAAGGACAACCACTCTTGAATGCCGCTCATTTTGCAACGTTGGGCAAGGTCAATGAACAACGCCAGGTCGAGGACAAGCGGCGCGGCAAGAATGGAGTCGCGGCAGAGGAAGTTGACCTTGATCTGCATCTTGTAGCCCATCCAGCCAAAGATATCGATGTTGTCCCATCCCTCTTTGTTGTCGCCCCGGGGTGGGTAGTAATTGATGCGTACCACGTGGTCGATTTTGCCGTAGAGATCGGGGTGTAGGTCGGGTTGCAGGATGTAGTCGAGCACGCCCAGTTTCGAAACTTCCTTGGACTTGAACGCCTCTGGATCGTCGAGAACCTCGCCGTCGCGGTTGCCGAGGATGTTGGTCGAGTACCAACCTTCGAGGCCAAGCAAACGGGCCTTGAGTCCCGGCGCGAGCAGGGTCTTCATGAAGGTTTGCCCGGTCTTGAAATCCTTGCCGGTAATCGGAACCTTGTTCTCGCGTGCGAGTTCAAGGAGGGCAGGGGTATCGAGCGTCAGGTTCGGTGAACCGTTGGCGTAAGGCACGCGACACTTGAGGGCAGCGTAGGCGTAGATTTGCGACGGTGCGATTGCTGGGTCGCTCTTGCGCAGGCCTTCTTCAAAGGAAGCGACCGTCGCGTGGACAGCCTGGGACTCGCGGTAGACCTCGGTTGATCCACACCACACCATCACGAGGCGGGCGCAGTTGTTGTCTGTGCGAAACTTTTCGATGTCGGCGATGACCTGCTCGGCCAGGTCCATCTTGTTCTTGCCGGTCTTGAAGTGGGTTGCCGAGAGGCGCTTGACGTATTCCTGCTCGAACACGGCAGGCATCGGTTTGATGGTGGCGAGGAACTCCGAAAGTGCCTTTTGGTGTTCACCAGAAAGCACGCCGGCCTCGGCTGCAGCCTCGCGCGCGTCGTCGGGGAAAAGATCCCAGCCGCCGAAGACGAGATCGTCGAGGTTGGCGAGCGGAACAAAGTCCTTGATGAGCGGCGAACGGTTGTCGGTTCGCTTGCCGAGGCGGATGGTGCCCATCTGCGTGAGGGAACCAATCGGCTTGGTCAAGCCTTTGCGAGCGCCTTCAACACCCGCCATAAAAGTGGTGGCGACTGCGCCCATGCCGGGCATCAGGATCCCGAGTTTGCCCGTTGCGGGCGCGATCTCGGTGGGTGGTTTATTCGTGGCCATGTGTGTCATCTCCGTTGGAATCAATCGTGTGTCTAATTTCTAACAGCTAAGTATTGGTTCGGGCAACCAAGCAAAGGTCAGGCCAATCGTCTTGCCGAAGTGATTTCGCGGGATTGCGCTTGTCACCGGGAGGTCTTGTGGTAGAAACCTGACCCTTTTCAAACACCACACGCAGACAGAGGTGTCCCTCGCGTCCGTTCCTTCGGGAACGGTTGGGATTACCGATGAAGTCGGCGGCGGAAAACAACGCGAAAGGAAACAAAATGGAAACCGAGAAGACCGCTCCGGCGGGTGATGGCGCTGCTGCAACCATGAGCATGAGCATGGCGGGCGATACGCCGCTGACCATGCGCGAGATGATGGAGGCCGGTGTTCACTTCGGCCACCAGACGCGCCGCTGGAACCCGAAGATGAAGTCGTACATCTTTGGTGCCCGCAACGGCATTCACATCATCGACTTGCAACACTCAGTGCGTGCTTTCCGCAAGGCGCATAACTTCCTCGTCAGCGTTGTTGCGTCGGGCAAGCCGGTGTTGTTCATTGGAACCAAGAAGCAAGCTCAGGATTTGATCCGTGAGCAGGCCACCCGTTCCGGCCAGTACTTCGTCACCAACCGCTGGCTCGGTGGCACTCTGACCAACTTCAACACAGTCAAAGGTTCGATCGATCGCTTGCGCGCAATCGAGAAGATGGCTTCAGACGGCACGTTTGAGCGCCTCGCAAAGAAAGAGATCATCGGTCTCACGCGCGAGCAAGAAAAGCTTGAGCGTTCGCTTGGTGGTATCAAGGCCATGGGCCAGGTTCCCGGCGCCGTGTTTATCGTGGACGTGGTTCGCGAGCACATTGCCGTCAAGGAGGCTCGCCGCCTGCACATCCCAATCGTAGCACTCGTCGACACCAACTGCGATCCGGACTTGATCGACTACGCCATCCCGGGCAACGACGACGCGATTCGCGCGATTCGCCTGTTCGCTGAGAAGGTCGCCGATGCTTGTGTTCTCGGCCAGAAGTTGGCTCGTGAACGCGCCGTTCGTTCATCGGTCGAAGCGCCCGATGCGGATAGCGGAACCATTCAGGTCTCGTCCGGTGGCGAAGGCCCCAAGGTCGAAGTTGTGTCGCGTCGCCGCGGCGAATTGCCTGTCCCGGAGGCGGCTGCAACGCCGACCGACGAGGCTGGCAAGAACAACGAATAAGTCCATCCACGCACCCCTTTCACACGAGGAACGTCATGGCCAACGTTACTGCTCAAATGATCAAAGACTTGCGCGAGCGCACAGGCGCCGGCATGTCCGATTGCAAGGCTGCACTTGTCGAGTGCGATGCCCACATGGAAAACGCGGTCGAGTACCTTCGCAAAAAAGGCATTGCCTCGGCTGCGAAGAAGGCTGGTCGCATTGCTGCGGAAGGTGCCGTGTTCACCTACCTTCATGGTTCGCGCATTGGCGTCATGGTGGAAGTGAACTGCGAAACCGACTTCGTGGCGCGCAACGAGGACTTCCAGTCCTTTGGTCGCGAAGTGGCGATGCAGATCGCCGCGATGAATCCTCGCTATGTGACGGCGGAAGAAGTTCCCGCCGACGTCATTGCGAAGGAACGCGAAATCCGCAACGAGGCAGCGAAGGAAAGCGGTAAACCGGAAGCCGTTTGGCCGAAGATCGTCGAAGGTCAGATCGCCAAATGGATGAAGGAAATCTGTTTGCTGGATCAGGTCTGGATGAAGGACCCCGAAGGCAAGAAGGAGATCCGTGCCTTGCAAACGGATCTGACAGCCAAGACGGGTGAGAACTGCCGCGTTCGTCGCTTTGCGCGTTTCGAGGTCGGAGAAGGCCTTGAGAAGCGCACCGACGACTTTGTGGAAGAAGTTCGTCGTCAGGCCGGCCAAGCCTGATAAAACAGGCGCATCATGGTGGGTCGATCCAAAAAGGGCAGCGCGAGCAACTCGGGTGGGGATGACGGCGGAGAGGTTCGTTCAGCGCCCACCTCCACAACCGATACGCCTGCAGAGGGACCGAGTCAGCTCAGCACGCCCAACCCCATGCCGCTCGGTGCTACCGTTGCGCCGGCGGCAAGTGGTCGGCCTCCCCTGTCGCCGAATGTGCGCTACCGCAGAATCTTGTTGAAGCTGTCGGGCGAAGCCCTGATGGGCCAGCGTCAGTACGGCATCGATCCGGATATCCTGGCTCAGATCGCCGACGAAGTGATCGACGTTCACTCCCTGGGAGTAGAGGTCGCACTTGTGATAGGCGGTGGCAACATCTTCCGCGGCGTCGCGGGCAGTTCGATCGGAATGGATCGGGCCCACGGTGACTACATGGGCATGTTGGCCACCGTGATCAACTCGCTCGCGCTCCAAGATGCTCTTGAACAACGTGGGCTTAAAACCCGCGTGATGTCGGCCATCGAGATGGAACGGGTTGCAGAACCCTACATTCGCCGTCGGGCCATCCGACACCTTGAAAAAGGGCGTTTGGTGATTTTTGCCGCGGGTACCGGAAACCCGTTCTTTACGACCGATTCGGCTGCCTCGCTGCGTGCGATGGAGATCGGAGCCGAGATCGTGATGAAGGCGACGCAGGTGGATGGTGTTTACGACAAGGATCCGAAGAAACATGCAGACGCACGCATGTACCGGCGTTTGACTTATCTTGATGTCCTCAATCAGGATTTGCAGGTGATGGATTCGACGGCCATTTCGCTGTGTCGAGACAATCGTTTGCCCATCCTGGTTTTCAATATGACAAGGCCAGGCAACATCCGTCGAGTCGTGCTCGGCGAACCGCTTGGCACTTTGATCGTGGACGAACGTGAACGCGTCCGCTGATCACCGCTACCCAGACACCCCGGCAAGGAGAACCCGCAATGGTCGAAGACGTTATGAAAGATCTGGAAGCTTCCCTTCAAAAAGGAATCGAGGGATTCAAGAAGGCGTTGACCAAAGTTAGAACAGGCCGCGCCAACGTTTCGATCTTGGATGGCGTTCGAGTCGATTATTACGGGACGCCAACGCCACTCAATCAGGTGGCGGCCATGGCCGTGCCGGATGCCCGCCTCATCACGGTGAAGCCCTGGGAAAAATCACTGATTCCGGAGATTGAAAAGGCGATTCGAGCTTCGCAACTCGGTTTGAATCCACAATCGGACGGGGAAATCGTGCGCATCCCGATGCCTGCGTTGACCGAGGAACGCCGCAAGGATCTCGTCAAGGTCGTACGCAAAGACGCCGAGGACGGACGGGTTTCGTTGCGTCAGGCGCGTCGCGACGCCAATGACATGCTCAAGGCTTTTCTAAAAGACAAGGTCATTTCCGAGGATGACGAAAAGGCCGGCCTGAAACGCGTTCAGGACTCGACTGACAAGTCGATCGCGGTTCTCGATGACATTCTCGGCAAAAAAGAAGCCGAGATCATGGAAGTGTGACGATTACGTTGCACTGACAGGTGCGTCGGGATCGTAGGTTACCTTTGCAACTTCCATTTGGTTGCGAGCGAACATGACCGTGCAACCTTTGCCTCGAAGCAAGGGTTCGCGGCTGAACAGATGGTAGGTTCGCAGGCCCTCGCGGGTCGGCGGTTCGCCAAGGGCTTTCTTTCCCGGAACGCCGGTCACGACAAGAATTTTCTCACCGGGCTGCAAAATGAATCCCGGGTCGATTTGGCCTATCACGGAGCCGCGCTGTCCCTTCGCCGCAATCACCACTCTAAGACCGGCGGTGTTGACGGGATTTGCCGTATGATTGGCCAGCACGAACCATTCCAGGTTGGTTTTTTTTCGATCCGGGGCCGGATGAACTTCTTCAAATACAAGCGCCATGTCGGCAGACTATAGTGGGTTTTTGAATGCCTGAAATCACGATCGACATTCCACATACGCTTTCTCGCGACGAGGTTCGAGGCCGGCTCGAGCGGATGAGAGAAAAACTCGAGAACGAATATGGCGTTGCCTGCACCTGGCAGGGTGAGGCCTTGAAGGTTCAACGCTCGGGCCTCGATGGAACGGTCGCGATCGAGGACGATCGGCTCACGGTCCGCGTGAAGCTTGGGATGTTGATGGGCGCGTTCTCGTCGAAAATTCGCGACGGCATCACTCAGAAACTGACTCGGGTTCTGAACGACGCTTGAGGCCGCTTTCGATGAGTCGTGCGGCGGAGGCGATCTCGGTCGGCGTTGTATCCGACTGACCGTCGAGCACCACGTTGGCGGACAGCGGCGCCTCCGCGAGCCAGTCAAACGGCGCGTCTCCCAGCCCCGCGGCAAGATCACCGTTCAGCCCACATCCGTCGTGGACCAGTGCCAAAGCGGACAAGCCAAGCAGTTGTGTGCGACGGTCATTGCCTGCAGTCAGACCCAACATTTGCAGGCGCCACCATGCGCCGGAATCGAATGCGATTCGCGTCGACGAACCCGTCATGTCGGCGCAAATCAAGGCCGCTTCGCGCGGGGACGGGTACTGCCACAAAGAACCCCCGATGCGCAGTGCGAGCGTGATGCCCTTGGCCTCGGCCTGGCGGACCAGGCGGTCGAGCGAAAAGCGAGCGCCATCACGCCAACGGGCTGCGACGGATTTTCGATCCTCCTGCACTTTCCGAAAGCGGAGTGCGATCGGCTCGAATTCATCGAAAAGCTCACCTCGCTCGTAACTTTTGTGGAGATCGCTTTCTTCGAGCAACAAGGGCAGCCGACCCAGTTCGAGCGCGAGACACGTTCCCCCGAGTGACGCGAGTGCATCCAGGTTTTTCAGGCATATCTTGACTGCCGCGAGGCGTTCCTCGGGATCGTCTGGCGCAGCAAGGTAGGGCTGTCGCTTCCCTTCGACCTTTCGGGCAAGACGTTCCGGTAGCGGCCCGTCGATTCCCACCACCCGCCATCGATGTCCGGCTGCGACACGCGCGAGGTCAGGCAGCGTTTCCAATGAATAGGGCAGACCTACCCATAGACCGTCGAAAGACACGGTGGACGCTTCCAGTGTTCGACAGAATCCGTTGGCGGCCTCGGCGGGTGCCGTTTCGAGCGGAAAAAGTCGCGTTGAAGCCAGCACAGATGCACCAGCATAGCGTCTCAAATTGAAGGTCGCAGTTTGATTTTGTACGCGAAATCAGGGCTTTGAAGGGTGTGCAAACTGTGCGATAAACGGCGCGGAGTCCCACGAACATGCGTTTGCCACTGCGTCGTCGAGTCGAGTCCCCGTCCTTTCTTTTTCGTGCGGCCGCGTTGGCCGTTGCGTTGTGCATGTCGGCGGGGCTAAGTGCTCCGGCGTCGGCACAGCAGCTGAGAACGGGTGCGCTTGACCTGCAGTTGTTCCGACCGGCGATTGACTCGAAGGGCTTCATCACCCTCAATGCGTCGCAGATTCTGGCACCCGGCGATTTCTCCTTTGGTCTTGTGACGACCTGGGCTCGCCGGCCCCTGTTCCTCGAGGGTGGACCGGGCGAAACCTTCGAGGTCGACAACCTCATCACGCCATCCCTGGTTGCAGCGGTGGGTCTCTTTAGCCGTGATCAATTCGGCGTCGAACTCGGCGTGATGGTTCCGATCTCGATCGTGTCGGGCAAGGCAAGCCCAACGGATCTCGGCGCCGACCAGGACAGCGCGAACGACGACGAGGATTTCAAGTTCGATGGTCAGGGCATCGGTGACATCGTTTTGCATCCGAAATTCCGCCTTTCGAACGCGAGCCGCAACAAGATCGGTGTTGCGATTACACCCTCGGTTTTGTTGCCAACGGGTGACAAGACGCGCTTTCTTGGCGAAGGCAAGCTCATCTTGCAGCCGACGATCGCCGTGGACACCGAGGTGGGCGAGCGCGGTCGCTTCAAGTTGGCCGTCAACGCCGGTGCCCGAATCCGGACGAGCGAAAGCGAATTTCAGGATGTCCCGTCGAATTTCACGCATAACACGGTGGCACCGACCGTGGGCGCGGCAGGAAACCGAAATACGAATGCGGGCATTCGTGTCGGAAACGAATTGCTCGGTGGTCTCGCCGCGTCTTTCGCTGTTGAGCCCGAGCGCTTCGACATCGTGGCCGAAGTGTACGGCGGTTATTCGTTGAACGGGAAGCTGCTGTCCAACAGTGGCGCCGACGAGAAGGCCCTGGCGCCGTTCTCTGAAGTGCTCGCAGGCATCAAGCTTTACCTCGCCCGAAACTCATTCTTCCAGGCTGGCGCAGGCTGGGGCATTTTGCCGGCCTACGGTGCGGCTGAGCGCGGACGTCTCTACATGGGCTTTGTGTTCGAGCCGTCGATTGGCGACCGCGATCGCGATGGATACAAGGACGACGTGGATGGTTGTCCCGACGATCCCGAAGACTTTGACGACTTTGAAGACCTCGACGGTTGCCCCGATCCCGACAACGATCAGGACGGCATTCTCGACGTGGATGATCAGTGTCCGAACGATCCGGAGACCCGCAACGGGTTTGAGGACGAGGACGGCTGTCCGGACGACACCTCGAACGATCGCGATGGCGACGGCATCCCGGATGACGAGGACAAGTGTCCCGACGATCCGGAGGACAAGGACGGCTTCGAGGACGAAGATGGTTGCCCAGATCCCGACAACGACAAGGACGGCATCCTCGACGTGGATGATCTGTGCCCGAATGATCCGGAAGACAAGGACGGCTTCGAGGACGAAGACGGTTGCCCAGAACTCGACAACGACAAGGATCGCATCCTCGACGTGGACGACAAGTGTCCGAACGAGCCCGAAACCTACAACGGAGTTGAGGACGAAGACGGCTGTCCAGACAAGGGCCGCGTCATCGTGCGCAAAGGCAAGCTGGAGATCCTCGACAAGATCTACTTCGAGACTGACAAGGACGTTATCTTGCCGATTTCGTTCCCGTTGCTCGATGCCATCGGGGCCACATTGAATGGTAACCCGCAGTTGCAGCTCATCGAAATCCAGGGACACGCGGATGAACGCGGTCCGGATGACCACAACCTCGATCTCACGGAACGCCGCACCGCTTCGGTCAAGCGGGCGTTGGTCGAGCGAGGCGTCGATGGTTTGCGCCTGAGTTCACACGGCTACGGTGAGACCATGCCGGTCTGCAAAGGACACAACGAGGGATGCTGGAGCCAAAATCGCCGCGTTGAGTTCGTCATCTTGCGTCGGTCGGACGACGTTGGAGGCCTGGACGGCAACGAAGGACAATAGAGCCACCCCGCTCTCGGCCAAACATGCAGGGAACCATCCCGCGCGATAAGATCGACGAGATTCGGCAACGCGCCGACATCGTGGAGATCGTTCGCCGTCACGTTGAACTTAAACGCGCGGGACCCGGCAGCTGGAAAGGCCTCTGTCCGTTTCACTCGGAAAAATCACCCTCGTTTTACGTGAACGAGCAGGGTTTTTTTAAGTGTTTCGGCTGCGACGAAAAGGGCGACGTCTTCAAATTTTTGCAGCGAATTGAGTCGCTCGGATTCATGGAAGTTGTGCGCGAGCTGGCCGAAACCACCGGCGTTGAGCTGCCCGAAAAGCAACAGACGCCAGCCCAGCGTCGGGCCATGGAACGCGAAGCCAGTGAACGCGATCGCATGCGCCGCGCAATGTCGCTGGCGGTCGAATTCTACGTCGAACAGTTGAAGACGCCGGGTGCGGCAGCAGCGCGCGATTACCTGGCAGGACGAAAATTATCCGAGGAAACGCTGACCAGTTTTGCGGTGGGTTATGCGCCGGCAGAGGGTCAGGCCCTGACTGATTTTTTGGAGGCGCAGCGGGTGCCCTTCGAGGATGCGGAACGGCTGGGTCTGGTCAGGCAGAACGAACGCGGCCCTTATGACTTTTTTCGCGATCGCATCATGTTGCCGGTTTTCGATCGGCAAAAACGTCCGGTCGGGTTCTCTGCGCGTTTGCTCGATCCAGAAGCGAAGGCGGCCAAGTACGTGAACACGCAGGACTCGCCGCTATTCCACAAAAAGGCCCTGCTTTATGGTCTTCAGGCCGCTCAGGACGGGATCCGTCGGGCGGGCAGGGCGATCGTCGTTGAGGGCAACTTCGACGTGATGGCGATGCACGACGTTGGTCTGAAGGAGACCGTGGCGCCCATGGGCACCTCGCTCACCGAGGAGCAGATCGCGATGCTGGCGCGCATGGCGAAGCACGTCGTGGTACTTTTCGACGGCGACGATGCGGGCGAGCGAGCCTCGCGGCGGGTGGTGCCCCTGTTTGTGTCCGCGGATATCGACGGTCGGATAGCCCGCCTCCCACGTGGCGTGGATCCGGACGAACTCGTACACGACGAGAGGGCCGGTGGTTTGGCTGCGATTCGGGAGCTGGTGGACATGGCACGGCCCGTGGTGGAGCAATTCATCGACGACTCGGTTGGCGCGGCGGAAGCCACGGTTCCGGGTCGAATTGCCGCGCTCGAGCAGGCGGCTGCGGTGATTGCTTCAGTGCGAAATCCAACCGCCCGCGAACTCTATACCTCGCGCCTTGCAGCTGGGCTTGGCATGGCGCCAGAGCAGGCGGCCAGGGCGGTTCGGGCGGCCCGTTTTAGCGACCAGAAATCCGCAAATGTAGAGCGGACTTCCGAGGTGGTGGCGCCGTCCCCAGCTCCGACCGAGCAACTTGCCGACGAATTGCCACCGCCCCGTTTCGAGTTGGAAGCGCTTGCCCTCTTGGTTGGAAATCCCGAACTGGCGCGCGTCCCCGACGCCCGACGGGCGCTTGACCTTCTCGTGCACCCCGGACTCCGTAAAAGCTACCGAATCGCCCTCGAAACCCTCGCACTCGACCAGGCCTTCGACGTGTCGGGCTGGATCGAGGGGGTGCCACAAAACGCACGGGATCAGCTTTGGCGCTTGCTCATCGACGGACGTTTCTCCAAAATCGCCGGGGCAGACCGCGCAATGCGCAGTCTGGTGGGTAAACTTGAGGTGATGCGGATTGACGGGGAACTCGCTATGGTTGACAGCCACTTGAAGCAATCGTTGCAGAAACGTGACGAGACGGCAGTGGCCACGTTGAGTCGGCGAAAAATGGAACTCATCACCGAGAAACAAAATATCACCGAGACACAGGTCAGAAACTGACGGAAAAAGCGGACGACCGATGCAACACGTTTGATCGGAAATCCACGGGCCACACGGCGAATCCAGAGGCGAATTTCAGGTAGACATGATCGAGGAAGAAAACGAAACGGCAGATCTCGATGAGGACGAAGAGTCGTTCTCGCCCACAAAAAAGAGATCCAAAAAGGGTGGCGCTGGCGACGCTGAAGAAGATCCGGCTCCGAAAAAAGCGGCCGCGGCCGGGGGCGTAGGGTCCAAGGAAAATGAGCGGCGCAAGCGCGAGCTCATCACCATGGGCAAGGCAAAGGGTTTTTTGACCTACGAAGAGGTCAACGACCACATGCCGGAGTCGGTGGTTTCGTCCGAGCAGATCGACGACTGGTTGTCGGCGCTTGGTGGCGAGGGCATCGAGATCGTGGATTCCGAATCCAAGGTCAAGGTCGACGATCGCAAGTCCGAGGCAGATGCGGACGAAGAAGAATCCGAGCCTGAAGAAAAAGAACAGGAAGACGAAGACGGCTTCTCGAAGAGCAACGACCCAGTGCGCATGTATCTGCGCAAGATGGGATCGGTTTCCTTGCTCACCCGTGAAGGCGAAGTGGAAATCGCCAAGCGCATCGAGGATGGCGAGCGTCGTGTTCTGCAGGTTGTGCTGAATTCACCCGTCGCCGTGCAAGAGATCATCGATCTCGGCGACAAGCTTCGCAAACAGCGTCTGCGCGTTCGCGAAGTGATTCGGGATGGCGATGAAGACTCGGAAGACTTTGACGAAGCTTTCCACGTCGAACGGGTCTGCAAGATCATTGAAAAGATCAAAAAGCAGTTCCGCGAGATGGAAAAGCTGCGCGAGAAGGTCGGGACCAAGGCCGCGACCGAGGCCATCCGAAAGCGCACGCGTCTGCAATTCGAACGCCAAAAAGGCGAGCTCATCGATACTCTGCAGGACCTGCGTCTCAACAAGAAGCAGATTGATCGCATCGTTTCGTTGCTGAAGGGCTACACGAACCGGGTGGCTTCGGTGAACGCCGAGGTCCTCGAATGTGAAGAACGCTCCGGCATGAGCGTGAAGGATCTGCGCAAGATCCTGCGTGAAGTAAAGGACTCTCCGCTGCGGCAAAAGGCGGTCACCAAGAAGCTGGGCATCAAGCTGGAAGAGCTTGAGGACATGGCGATGGTGCTCACCCTTGCCCAGAAGAAGATTCGCTCGCTGGAAGAAGAGTCGGGCTTGCCCGAATCCATCTTGCACGAGACTGCGGTTGAAATCGCCGAGGGCGAACGACAGGCGGAACAGGCCAAGGGCGAGTTGGTTGAAGCCAACCTCCGCCTGGTGGTGTCGATCGCGAAGAAGTACACGAACCGCGGTTTGCAATTTCTGGATCTCATACAGGAAGGCAACATCGGTTTGATGAAGGCGGTCGACAAATTCGAATACCGTCGTGGTTACAAGTTCTCGACCTACGCCACCTGGTGGATTCGGCAGGCCATTACCCGCGCCATCGCAGATCAGGCTCGCACGATTCGTATCCCGGTTCACATGATCGAGACGATCAACAAACTCATCCGCACAAGCCGTTACCTGGTTCAAGAACTGGGCCGCGAACCAACGCCGGAAGAGATCGCCGAGAAGATGGAGCTTCCGCTCGACAAGGTCCGCAAGGTCCTCAAGATCGCCAAGGAACCGATCTCGCTGGAAACGCCCATCGGCGAAGAAGAAGATTCGCACCTTGGCGACTTCATCGAGGACAAGAGTGTGATCTCGCCTTCGGACGCGGTCATCTCAATGAACCTCGCGGAACAAACCCGTCGCGTGCTTGCAACGCTGACACCCCGTGAAGAAAAGGTGCTACGCATGCGCTTTGGCATCGGCGAGAAGTCAGACCACACGCTGGAAGAGGTGGGTCAAGACTTCGAGGTCACCCGCGAGCGCATTCGACAGATCGAAGCGAAGGCCTTACGCAAGCTGCGACACCCCTCGCGCAGCAAGCGACTCAAGAGCTTCATGGAAAGCTAGTCGGTGCGTTCGCGCCACCGCGTCGACGTGGATAACACCGTTCGGCTGGTCGATGTCACGACCGGCCTGAACGGTGTTTTCGTCGTTGCGATGGAAGGCGAGGTCGACACCTTCGAGGTGCACTGTTCGCCCGACGGAACGGTTTCCTGGACACAAGGGAACCGCCGTGTGTCGATGCGAGCAGAATCTACAGCGACCGCAACGCGTTTGTCAGTCCACGATGTGCGGCAGCCCGGAACGGGTCCCTGGGTGGCGAACGTGCAGGACGCGCGATTGGCGGACACGGCCGGCAAGGTGCGCAAGGTCAAGGCCGGCCCGTTTCAGGTGACGGCGCCCATGCCGGGGAAAGTGATACGAATTCTGGTCAAGGCAGGCGATGTCGTGGCGGCAACGCAGCCGATTGCCGTCATCGAGGCCATGAAGATGGAAAATGAAGTCTCGGCGTCGCGCGCGGGCACGATTTCCCGAATCGCGGTTGCGGGCGGCGACACCGTCGAGGCGGGCGCGCTGCTGGCCGTTGTTGAATAGATGCGCTTCAAATAGAGGCGGCCAACTCGGCGATCTGTTCATTGCCAAGTTCGGTGAACAAGCGCGGCAGTGTGACGGCGGCAAGTCCCGTTCGGTCCTTCAAGCTTTGCACCAGGCGAAGTCCTTCGTGTCGGCGCGCAATGATGGCGCGCACGCCGGAGAGCGTGGAGTCGAGCGCCCCATCACCCGTGCTTTCCGGAAGTCCCTGCAACAATCTATTCATCGAAGCATCGGCCCAGGTGTCGGGGATGACCTTGTTGACGATGATGGGACCCACGGGCAGTGAAAGCTCGTCGCGCGCGACCTTGCATAACTCGACGGCTTCGTTGATCGGCATTTCCTCCGCGAGCGTGACGATGACAAACGCAGCACGCTCTGGATCCTGCAACAGTTCCATGATGCTGCGCGCGTCGCGTGACAGGGGGCCGCGTGGCATCGCCGTTAATATGGCGCGTGGAATCTGCAAAAGGGTGGTGGCGTGGCCAGACGCCGGGCCATCCAGAATGACGAGATCGTAGCGGGGCGGACCGGCCGGATCTCGGCCCCGCGCCTCGGTCGTGTGATGCCAGGCCTTGCCCAACATGGAATAGGCGTCAAGGCCAGGTACGGCGCCCAAAAAGCTGCGAATCGGCCGGTTTTCAAGCAACGCATTGACGATCGTCTCGTATCGCAACACCAACAGACCGTACTCGTGCAAGGCGGTCCGTGGCGTCATGTTCACCGCGTCGATGTTGGGCGCAAGCTTCACGATCCGCGTGCCGACTTTTCCCGCTGTACGACCGCGTGGGGTCAAAAGCGGCGAAAGTCGTTCGTGGGCGTCCATCTGGGCGACCAATACCTGTTTGCCCGCAGCCGCTGCACGGTAAGCGAGGATCGCGGCCATCGTGGTTCGACCGACGCCACCCTTGCCCGACAGGACGATGAGACGCCTGGAAAGCAGATTCTTGATCATTCGAATCGCGAGCCCACGGTCAGGCCAAGGGTAAGCGTATCACCAAAGATCGAAAGGCTTTGGCTGGTGTCTGTCTTGTAGGTAGGCTCCAATAACATCAGCGAATAGTCCAAACGGATTCCGACGAAAGCCTCGTCCGAAACATCGAATTCGTATCCGGCCGCGAATCGACCTGCGACGCGTTTGGCGCGCAGATCGCCGGGCCGAAGGTCTTTCTCGTCGCTGTAAAAATTGCCGATGGCGAGTCCGACGCCGCCGCCCACCCAGAATCGATGCTGTGTCTCGAATCGCAGTGCGGCCGTTTGCATCACGACGAACTGACTGTCCTCGATGAGACGGGTGCTTGAAAACGTTTCGTCGATTCCGCCCGGACCGGTTCGCACGCCCGTGACACCCTTCGAATGGCGGAGGTAACCCAGGTCGAGCGACGCGCCGAGTTCCAGGATCTCCCAGAGGTGCGCGTAGCGATATTCACCACCGAATCCGATGCCGAAGCCGATCGCCGGCCCCACATCGTCGCCGGCCGGCGGCAACCGATACGAACCCCGTCCGATCGCAAAAATGGCGATGCGCGGCGGTGGTGGGAGCGGGACCTCGGACGTGGTCGGCTCCACGGGGTCGGCGACGGCCTGCGCGTGCGCTGGCACTCGAATCGAAGTCAGGCCAAGCATGGCAATCAGGGTGGCGAGGGGAAAGCGGATCGGTCGTGCAAGCATTTGGTACGATGGGGCGCTAATAATGGCCGGATGTCACCACCCCACGCAACGCAAGGATCGGGAAAACGTCTGCATGGCCGCCGCCAGGGTCGTTCCGCGCCCCGCGGTCCAGGTGCACCAGCTGCGCCTGTATGGAAAACTTTGCCCGCCGGGGAATTGGGCAACCGCGTGGTGCTCCGCCAGGGCCGCGCACGCCCATTGTGGTTCGGCCATCCCTGGGTCTACAGCAATGCAGTCTTGCGGGTCGAAGGCACACTTGAAGCCGGCGCCATCGTTCCGGTCTACGACTACGATGAGCGTTTCATCGCCCGCGGGATGTGGAATCCCAACTCGCAGATCCCGATTCGTGTGCTGGATCGCGAACAGAGCAAGGCGCCGCTCGATGCTGCTTATTTCGAGTCGCGCATCAAGGCCGCCATTGCGCTCCGTGCGTCGATCGGTTTGCCATCGGCCGAGACAACGGCGTACCGCCTGGTCAACAGTGAGGGCGATGGGCTTCCGGGTCTGGTCGTGGACGTGTTCGGCAAGGGTGTCGCGGTCCAGATTACGACGCTCGCATTGTGGCAGTATCGAGAGGCAATCTTCGATGCGCTTTCGGCTTTGTTAAAGCCCGAAACGATCTTTCAGGTTGGTGCGGGAACCTACGGTGACGTCGAGGGTTTCTCTTCCCAGGGCGAGCCGGTGCGCGGCAAAGGTGGCAGCAGTTTTACCTGTCGCGAAGACGGCATTGAACTCGTGGTTGAACCACTCTCGGGTCAAAAGACGGGCATGTTTCTCGATCAGCGCATGGCTCGCATGCGGGTGGGTCAACTGGCCAAGGGCAAGCGGGTGCTCGACTTGTATGCGTACGCAGGTGGCTTTTCGCTGCAGGCCGCACGGGGAGGGGCAACCAAGGTGACGGCGGTGGACAGCTCGGCCCGGGCGGTTGCCCGCATCGAACAGCACGCCACGGAGAATCGTCTGTCCGACAAAATCACAGCGGTCGAGTCGGATGTGTTCCGTTACCTGGAAGCGGTGACGCCGGGATCGGTGGATCTCATCATCGTCGATCCACCGAAGTTTGCGAGCGCCCGCAAGGATCTTGAGGCAGCCCGCAAGGGTTACGAACGACTCAATGCATTGGCGCTGAAGGCCTGCGCCCCGGGGGGCTTGATGCTGACCTGTTCCTGTTCGCAAAACGTGTCGGAAGAGGATCTGGAGCGCATCGTCGCGGCAGCGGGCAAGCAGGCCGGGCGCACGGTGACCTTGCTGGAGCGATCGGGCGCCGGTCCTGACCACCCGGTTCCGCCGGGTTTTGCCGAGGGTCGCTACCTGAAGGTGCTGCTCATACACGTCGCCTAGCCGTGTTATGTTTCCTGGATGACCGCCTCCATTAAAATTCGACCCGTCATCGCGGGAGATGACTACGTATTGCAGGTCGAGGGCGGCTTTGTCCGTCGGACGGTCCCCGAAGACGGCCTGGTCGTGGAGAGCGACGAGCGCGAGATATTTGTACCGGAAAACAAGCTGGTCGAGGCCCTGCAACGGCTGGAAGCGCGTCGTCCTCAGCGTGCGCGGCCGCATCGGGTCGAACAGCTTGAGCTGAAGGATCCGCCCAAAGAGAAGACGGGCCGTTAGGGTTTCGGTCCGCGGCGCTCAAGCGATCGGCCTTGTCTGCCGATCACTCCAGGTTCGAATTTCCCCGCCAACCTTCTGGAGGCCGCAATGGGCTTGTTCAACGGATCGAAGAAGCAAGAAGATATCGAAGTGGCTCCTGTTCGTTCGACCATCGAACGGATCCCGGCGAAGCGCGTCGAGTTGACTGCTGAAAAATACGGCATCGAGAAGGCCATCGAGTTGATGCGCACCTTGCCGAGCGACGAGGCAAGCATTGGCCTTGTGGTACAGGTCATCAAGAAAACGCTCGAGTCGTTGAACGTCAGCGTGGAGTCGATCATCGGAGATGCGGCACGCAAGCAGTTGTCGATCGAAGAGCGCATCGAGCAGCTAGGCCAGGAAGTCTCGGCTCTTGAGAACGAGATCAAGACCCGCCGCGAAGAGACGGTTCGGTTGCAATCGGATCACGCCGAAACGACGCGCGTGAAAGAGCGGTTGATGATGACGCAAGAGCCGGTGGCGGGTGGGTCGGAGGAGGGGTCGGCACTCGGGGAATCGGCGTCGGCGTAGTCGCGGTGCGGCGGGCAGGATTCCTCACCGCCCTGACGGACCGAAAATCTTCGCCGCCAACCGAGCCTCGGCACTCTCCGAGATCGCGGACGATGTGTTGCGATTCGACCGTGCGCCGCCGATGGGCGTGAGCAATACTTCTGTCACCGCGCGCTGATCGGCCCACTGCGCGGTGGCGTCGCGGACCATGCCGGTGTTGCTGTCGGTTGCGCCCAGCAGGAAGTGACGGCCTTCCATTTCTGCCACGATGAGTACCTTTACCGGATCACCCGAGACCGGGGAGCGGGACCCGGGTCGCACCGTCGGTTCTTGCACCGGCACTGGCTTGCGACGAAAAAGTAGCACAATGATGAGTAAGGCCTGTGCGCCCACAAGCCACATCCAGCGATTGCTCGGAGCGGTTGTCGCCGGTGCAACGGCCTGTGGTTTTTGCGATGGCAACTCCGGCGCTGTGGTCGATTCAACCTCCGCCGTCGGTATTGCTTCCGCAACCTTGGAATCGGCCGCCACCGTGGGTGCCGCACCCGCTACAACACCCACCGCCGCAGTACATTTGAACTCCGCTTCGATCTTCCCGCCATCCGTCCCGCGAACCTTCACCGGCCCGGTGCAGGCTGTTCCCGTCGGGAACGCCATCTCCATCTTCACCTTGTCCTTGCGTCGGCGTGCATCGATTGTGAGACCGTTGCTTTGCCACTGCAGATTCGTGGGGCGCCCCATTCCGCCCTCGATGTAGATCCCCACGCCCTCAGGCGTAATGCGTCCCGAAACCGCCGTCGGATCGATCGCCTTTTCGCCCACGATCTGCATCGTGACGCTGTCGCCCTCTACCTTCACCGAGGCCGAATCGACGAATACCGGATCGGCCGCGAACAGGCCTGCGAAAAAGAGAACTGAAGCTCCGGGCATGCCCAGGCAATATCGGCCAGATCCTTCAGATTTTGAAGTTCGGGGTTATTGCTCGGTAGATTCGGTCTTTATTACCGGTTCCGGACGCCCGCCCTTGCGGATCTCCTCGCCGATTTCCTGGCATGAAATCGCAGTTTCATCGACCACATGCGTGAGCAGATCATGGATCGAAATCGTCGCCAGGTTGCTTTTCTGGCCCAGCATCCAGTCCATCAACGATTCGAGCCGTCGGGCCGCATCCATCCCATCCGCCGTGTGGGTTGGCAGCCCAACCGGCCAGACGTCTTTCAGAATTCGATAAGACGCTCGCACACAGTAGAAAAGAGCGCGCGGAAAACGCGGCTCGAACACCACGAACTGAATCATCGTGTTTACCGTGACGCGGCCGTGGTTCAGCTTGCGGTACGCGTCGAAACCCGAGCACGAACGCAACAACGACAACCACAACGCCTCTTCGACGATGCCTGCCGACGCCCAGGTCAGGTTGCCCGGTTGTTGGCGCTCGCGCTCCATCGTGTGGTGGTGCATGTCCAGGATGCGGGCGATCTGACCAATGCGCTCCAGCATGACGCCCAGCCAAAGGAAGGACATCGGCTCGTCGTGCAACATCGTGCTGCGCACAAGGCCCAGCGCAAGCTGCACGCCCCGTCGCACGTGGGCGTAGAAACCCTCGCGATCCGAATCGAACAGTGCTTCTGCTCGCCCATCGTGGAACCAGTGGTAGAGGCTGTTGACCTCGTGCCACACTTCCTCGGAGAGGGTCTCCCGTACCACACGTGCATTTTCGCGGGCGGCGTCGATCGAGCGCAGGAGACTGACAAAGTTGTCTTCCGAGAACGACATGTGTCGTTGCACGAACTCACCATCGCCGGCCTTTTCCTCGCCGAGTCGTTCACGAAAGTCGGGCAACTGACCCGAGACGATGACGAGCGGTAACCAACACTGCGTCACCGGTATGCCGGCATCGAAGGCCATCGTTCGCGTGCTTTCCAGCAGGCGAGCGGTACTCTCGGCGCGTTCCAGATATCGGCCAAACCAAAAACAATGATCCGCAACACGCGAAATCACGGTGTCTCTCTTTGTACCCAGGTGTCCTTGGCGCCTCCGCCTTGGCTCGAATTCACGACGTATGAACCTTCTCGAAGCGCCACACGGGTCAAGCCTCCTGGCAGAACCCACGCGTCTTTCGGTCGGCTGAGAATGAAAGGCCGAAAATCTACGCGACGCGGGGAGACGATGCGCTTGATCGGATCCCAGGTGGGGCAGGTGGACAGTTCAACGCGGTGCTGGGCGATGAACTTGCGCGGATCTGCGACGATTTTTTCGCGGAAAGCCGAACGCTCTTCGGCGCTTGCCTGTGGACCCATCAACATGCCGTAGCCACCGGCCTCGTCGACCGCCTTGACCACCAGCTCGTGGAGGTGAGCCACGACGAATTTACGATCCGCCTCGCGCGCGCAAACGAAGGTCGGAACCTGCTCGAGGATCGCTTTCTCGTCGAGGTAGTAGCGAATCATGTCCGGAACGAAGGGGTAGACCGCCTTGTCGTCGGCGACGCCATTGCCAGGTGCGTTCACGAGCGCCACGTTGCCTGCGGCGTAGGCCTTCATCAGGTCCTTCACGCCTATCAAACTGTCCGGACGGAAGGCGGCGGGATCGAGAAAGTCGTCGTCGATGCGACGGTAAATTACATCCACTCGACGCGGTCCGTGCGTCGTGCGAACGAAGACACAGTCATTGTCGACGAAAAGATCCGAGGCCTCGACGAGACCAATGCCCATCGTCCGCGCGAGGAAGGTGTGCTCGAAGTAGGCTGAATTGAAGGGGCCGGGGGTTAGCAAAACCATCGTCGGGTCGACGCTGGCACCGCGAGGCGACACCTCGCGCAAGGTTTCGGCGAGGCGTGATGGGTATTGTTCAACCGGGCGGACGTTGGCCTTGTCGATGGCGTGGTGGAAGATGCGCTTTGTCACGCTGCGGTTCTGTAATACGTAAGAAACGCCGGACGGCGTTCGCACGTTGTCTTCGAGGACGAGGAATACGCCGTCGGGTCCCCGGATGAGATCGATGCCGGCGATGTGCATGCGTACGCCGCCCGGGGGGACAATGCCGCGCAGCTTCGGCAGATAGTGTTTGGCGCCGAGTATCAGATCGGCCGGAATGACCTTGTCGGACAAGATCTTCTGTTCGCCGTAAATGTCGTCGAGGAACAACGACAGCGCCTGCATCCGCTGGGCGAGGCCGGCTTCGACACGCTTCCATTCGTTGGCCTCGATGATTCGCGGGACAAGGCAAATGGGGAAGATTTTTTCGGTACCGCGGGAGTCCGAATAGACCGAGAAGGTCACGCCCTGATTCAGCAGGGACAGTTCGGCCAGAGACTGGTAGTGCGCAAACTGATCGGGCGACAGCCCCTCAAACGCACTCAGGGTATTGAGGGCATGCTCACGAGGCTTCCCGTTCGACTGGATAAGCTCGTCGTATGTGCCTTTGAGCCCAGGGTAGTTGTCGAAGAGTGCGTGGGTTTGCATGGGAAGGCCTCGCAAACCATTGTATAGGGCGAAGCGGAGAACGAAACATCGGGCGGGTGGGATTTACTGATAATTATCGAGCTGGAAACACGCTGTTTACTTCGGATTCCCTATTCTCCTGAGCCAACACCATGGGCATACGCGTCGCACTGAACCACCGCACGGTCTACCGTTACGATCGACCCGTGATATTCGCCCCGCACACCGTGCGTCTGCGACCGGCTCCCCACACCCGAACGCCGATCTTGTCGTATTCGATGAAGATTGAGCCCGCCGAGCACTTCATCAACTGGCAGCAAGATCCCTTCGGGAACTGGCAGGCTCGCCTTGTTTTTCCGAAGCCGACCCCCACGATGTGCGTCGAAATTGACCTCGTCGCCGAACTTGCGCCGATCAATCCCTTCGACTTTTTCCTGGATGAACACGCGGAAACTTCGCCTTTCAAGTTGAGCGAAACAGACGAGCGGAACCTGGCGCCGTACCTTGAGACGCTGCCGATAGGCACCGGAAAAACGCCCAAATTCGAGGCGTTTCTCGCCAAGATTCGCCAAGAGGTCGTGGTTGAAGGCCAGCGGACCGTCGATTTGCTGGTCGGCATCAACACGCTCATTCAGAGCGATCTTCGCTACGACATCCGGATGGAGCCGGGGGTGTTTTCGCCGGAGGAGACGCTGGCGCGCGGTCACGGGTCTTGCCGTGATTTCGCCTGGTTGTTGGTGCAGATCTTGCGGCAACTTGGCTTCGGGGCTCGTTTTGTGTCGGGCTACTCGATTCAATTGAAGCCCGATCGAAAGCCTCTCGAAGGTCCGGCTGGCGTTTCGGTGGATTGCACCGATCTTCACGCATGGACCGAGGCCTATTTGCCCGGTGCTGGCTGGGTGGGGCTTGACGCCACGAGCGGTCTGATGGCCGGGGAGGGCCATATCCCACTTGCAGCCACAGCGGATCCTTCGGATGCCGCCCCGATCTCGGGGACCTTTGGTTGGGCCCCCGAGGGGAAAGACGACAAGCTGAAAGACCATTTTGAGGTCTCGATGCGTGTTGATCGCCTGGTCGACAGGCCGCGCTCAACCAAGCCCTACACGGACGAACAATGGGAAGGCATTCAAGCCGCCGGCGAGGCCGTCGATCGCGTGTTGCAGGCCAATGACGTGCGTTTGACGATGGGTGGAGAGCCGACCTTCGTGTCGGTCGATGACATGGACGGTGCCGAGTGGAACGTATCGGCGGTTGGCGTCAACAAGGAAAAGATTTCGGACGCGCTCGTGCGTCGATTGCGGACGCGTTTCTTTCCTGGCGGCATCTTGCACCATGGGCAGGGCAAGTGGTACCCGGGTGAACCGCTGCCGCGATGGGCGTATTCGTGTTACGGAAGGCGCGACGGCGAGCCGGTCTGGAAAGATCCAAATCTGTTCGCCGATAACCGTTCGGTTCCCGTTGGTATTCGAGAGGCGAAGGCATTCGCGGTCAATCTGGCCGGACGTCTTGGGGTCTCGGTCAGTCATCTGGTCCCGGGCTACGAAGACGTGTGGTACAATTTGTGGCGCGAACGCCGCATGCCGGTCAACGTCGATCCGTTGAATTCCCGGCTGGAAGATCCGGTTGAACGGGAGAATATTCGCCGACAGTTCGCGCAGGGGCTATCGGCCGAGGTGGGACTGGCGCTTCCGCTCCGGACGGTTCACGTTGGCGCCCGGTTTGGCTGGGTGAGTGGTCGCTGGGTTCTGCGTGACGACCGCCTTTATCTGCTGCCCGGCGATAGCGCCATGGGCTACCGCTTGCCGCTCGATTCTTTACCCTGGGCGGCGATGGCTGATCGTCTGGATGCCGATTCGCTTGATCCGACGGCAAAGCGAGAGCGCTTGCCTCTGCGTCAGGCCTTTATTCGCCAGGAAGTCCACGATGGGATGCCAACGGTTGGTCCTCCGTTCGTACCGGTTGTGGGACAATCGGCCAAGGGACAGGTGCG
>Ga0105046_10000304_pt1 | contig 66150 bp, 48 predicted proteins | sample MAT03_FD_78385 | JGI IMG/M metagenome (GOLD analysis project Ga0105046, IMG submission 78385) | Freshwater microbial communities from Lake Fryxell liftoff mats and glacier meltwater in Antarctica - MAT-03 (megahit assembly) | ecosystem: Environmental > Aquatic > Freshwater > Ice > Liftoff...
GCCGGACTCCGAACCCGGAGGGCTGCGTAGGGAGTCCGGGCTTTAGCCCGTTCCGGGGGCGGGTTTCGGCACGGCCTGAAGGCCGGACTCCGAACCCGGAGGGCTGCGTAGGGAGTCCGGGCTTTAGCCCGTTCCGGGAGCGGATTTCGGCACGGCCTGAAGGCCGGACTCCGAACTCGGAGGGCTGCGTAGGGAGTCCGGGCTTTAGCCCGTTCCGGGGGCGGATTTCGGCACGGCCCGAAGGCCGGACTCCGAACTCGGAGGGCTGCGTAGGGAGTCCGGGCTTTAGCCCGTTCCGGGGGCGGGTTTCGGCACGGCCTGAAGGCCGGACTCCGAACTCGGAGGGCTGCGTAGGGAGTCCGGGCTTTAGCCCGTTCCGGGGGCGGATTTCGGCACGGCCCGAAGGCCGGACTCCGAACTCTCTTACAGCTCGGGGTGGTCGATCGGGCCTCGTGGCGACGCGACGCACGAAACTCCCTTTGGGCTCTCTGCGTTTTACTACGCACGTCGAGCGAAAATTACACGTGTTTTCTACGCACTCTCCGTGCACTCGATCGGGAGAGAATACCCACGAAGAGCGTCGTAAGCATTCACCGTAAATCGTCTGTAAACGGATTTTAGTGCGATCCATAAATCATTCATGTGCATGCGAATATATGAGATAAAAATGCGGGAATTCGGGCGATGTTTTTATGCGGCTGTGGGATTCACCCTATATGCGGGTCTTCGGACGGCCGATATAGTGTGGCTATGGTTTCAAGCATTTCTTCTTCCCTTCTCGGGCACGCCGGCTCCCATAGTCTGAGGGCAGCGTCCAAGTGGAGTCGGATCGTCCCCGCGTTGGCGGCGACGATCGTTCTCGTGCTCGCCAGTGTGGCTTCCAGCCGCGCGGTTTCGGTGATCCCGCCGGACTTCAGCGAGTTGGTCGGGGAAGCGACCCAGATCGTCCGAGTGCGTATCACCGAAGTGGCTACGCGTTGGGACGACGCCGGTGCGGGCCGGGTCATTCACACGTATGTTCAATGCGAGACCCTGCGCACGCTCAAGGGCGCGAACCAGACCAAGATCAATCTCCGCTTCCTCGGCGGCCAGGTCGGCGACATTTCGATGGAAATCGCCGACATGCCCGTCTTCGAAGTCGGTCAGACCTACATCCTTTTCATTGCCGGCAATGGCGAGGCGTTCTGCCCCTTGGTGGGCGTGATGCACGGAAGTTATCCTTTGCTGACCGACGAGGCGACCGGCACCGAGTACGTCGCCCGCAGCAATCGCCAGCCCTTGAAAAACGTGGACGACGTGGTTCTGCCGATGTTGACCCAATCCAATCATCCCGCACTCCGCCTCACGTCGGGTGCCGGATTGCGCACCGGCGATTTCGAAGCCGCCATCGCGAAAGAGCTGACGCGTGCAAACAAATCCTGACGTGAAAACGTTTCTTCGTACCGTAACGGCCGCCGCTGCCGTGGTCAGTGGGATCGCTCCGGCCCAAGCCTTTGTAATGGACGCCAAGCGGTGGGACGCGGGCACCATCGCGATGCACCTCAATCTCGATTCCACGACGCTCGCCCGGCCGCTGGCGGATGGCTCGACGTCCTGGTCGGCGGTCGCAGAGCAGGCGTTGAACGAATGGAATGCCACACTCAGCTCGGTGAAGTTTGCGGCGGTTCCTTATTCGACCGCTGCGGTCGGCAAAGTGAACTCCGTCAACAATGTGATCTGGGGCAATACCGTCTACGGTGAAGCCTGGGGCAAAGGAGTGGCCGGATTGACTATCACTGTCACGCAGTCGGGCTCGCCGGGGCGCCGCGTGGAGAGCGACGTCATTTTCAACAGCGGCATTTCTTTCGATTCTTATCGCGGTGCTTTGGGCTCAAGCGGCAACACCCTCGACTTCAAGCGCGTCGCGCTTCACGAATTCGGTCACGTGCTCGGTTTGGATCACCCGGACGGACACGGTCAGTCCAAGTCGTCCGTGATGAACAGCTATGTCAGCGACATCGACCGCCTCACGCAGGACGATGTCGAGGGCGCGCAATCCGCCTACGGGGATTCCGCGACGCCAGCCGCGATCGCTCCGTCGATCGTCAGCCTCAGCGGCGTCGCTTCGGCCCAAGTCGGTTCGAGCGCCACGTTCTCTGTCGCCGTCAGCGGAACCGCTCCGTTTGCGTATCGATGGAAAAAGAACGGCGCCGCAATTTCGGGTGCGAACGGTACCACCCTCGTGCTGAACGGCCTGCATGCCCTGGATTCCGGCGTTTACAGCGTCACCATCGCCAATAGCGCCGGCAGCGTCAGTGCCAGCACCGGTTCCTTCTCTGTCGTCGCGGTGGGTAACGCCGCGGGCACGGTCAGCAGCGCGGCGGCGCAGCCGGCGGTCAACGAGGCGCCGGCCCCCGGCCAGATCGTCAATGTGTCGATCCGTACGACGCTCGAAGCGAATAAAACGCTCATCGTCGGATTGACGACGTCGGGCGGATCGAGCCCGGTTCTCGTTCGTGCGGTCGGCCCGACGTTGGCTGCGTTCGGTCTTTCCGGTACGATGCCCGATCCCACGGTGGGTCTCTTCAAGAACGGCACCCAGATCGACTCGAATAACAATTGGGGCGGCAGTGCGAGCCTGGCGTCCAGCTTCGCCGCCGTCGGTGCCTTTGCGCTCCCGTCAGCCAGTCTCGATGCCGCGCTCCTGCGGTCGATCGACGGCGGTAATACGGTGCAGGTTTCGGGTGCGGTCGGTGGAACGGTTCTGGTCGAAGCGTATGCCGCGGGATCTTCCACCGGCGCACGTCTGACGAATATTTCCGCCCGCAATCGGGTGGGCGAAGGCGGGGACGCCTTGATCGCGGGTTTTACTCTCTCGGGCGAGGCGAAGAAGACAGTGCTGATTCGCGGAGTCGGTCCGACTCTGGCGAGCTTCGGGGTGGACGGCACGCTGGGGGACCCGAAACTCGAACTTTATTCGGGCGTCACCAAGATATCCGAGAACGACACCTGGAGCTCCGTCCTGAGCGCCACGTTCCAGCAGGTCGGTGCCTTTGCTCTTGCGACCGGGAGCAAGGACGCGGCTCTCGTCGCCACGCTCGCTCCCGGCAGTTACACCGTTCGGCTCACGGGCAACGACGGCGGGACTGGCGAAGGCCTGATCGAAATCTACGAAATCGAAAACTGACCGTACGCTACGGCACTTCGTAGATTTCCACCAAGGCGATCCCGGTCGTGTTTTCTGCCCCACTCACGTGAATTGTGTAGGCGCCAGTGCCAAGGCTTACGAGGAGCGCGCTATCGGCGCTTCCCTCGGCAAGGGCAAAGGCGCCCACACGCTGCGCGGACGTCCGGATCTCGGCGGCGTTGGCGGCCGAGTTCCAGCGGGTGTTGCCCGCGACGATTTCGGATCGGCGGTAAAGTTGGAGTGTCGGCCGGTTCAAGGTTCCGGGGACCTGAAAGGCGTTCAGTCCCGGACCGACGGCCCGAATGAGGAGTTTCTGGGAAGAGCCCTCGCCGATCGTGAGCCCGGGGATAAGAATATCCGCCCCCGCGCGCACTTCGGCTCGAATCGAGACGTTGACGAAGCGCGAAGCGAGCGGATCGTCCGGCGACGCGAGATCGGCGTCGTACACTTCGATCAATGCGACGCCCGAGGTATTTCCGCCGCTGACGGCATGGGCCGTGTATCCACCGGGAGAAAGGGTGGTCAGGAGCGCCGAGTCGTTGCCGTTTTCTTCGAGCGCGAATGCCCCGACGCTTTGCGCGGTCGCTCGAATTTCGGCAGCGTTGGGAGCGGTTCCCCACCGGAAATTGCTTCCGATCGCGGACGACCCCTGAAACAGGGTGAGCGCCGGTTGCGGCAGGGTCGCGGGCACTTGAAAAGGGGCTAAACCCGGACCGACCGCTCGGATCAGCACCCGCTTTGCCGCTGTTCCCTGAATGGTGAATCCGGTGATCAAAATTTGGGCGCCGGCCGTGACGCGCGCGCGCGAGGACAAATTGGTCAACGGTGCGTTTTGCGCCGGTGCAGCGAGGCTTGCGATCCAGTCGGCGAGCAGCGTCTCGCCCTGCGCATCGCGTTCGCTGGAGGCGACGGGAGGCATGCGGCTGGCACCGGTGCCCGACATGCGTTGGAGGAGACGGGAGTGGACGGCATCGCCGGGCACGACGACGCGATTGGCGGGGTCGCCTCCTTGATCCACCAAAACGCCGTTCACAATACCGGCGGCAGCGAGGTCGACCGTGGCACGCGCATCCCAGGAGCCCAGAGCGGTTCCGCCCGGTCGATGGCACTGGGAGCAGTTCGCGTCCAGGTAGGAACGCGCCCGCAGCTCGAGCGGTTTCGAAAGATCGGTAGCCGCTGCGAGTGCGGGCAAACGTGCGGGGTCGACGGGCGAGGGTGCGGATGCGGTGGAGGAGAAATAGCCGGCCTGCGAAAGGGCCGCGATCGTATGGGCGTTGCCGCCAGGAAATGCCCGATCGCGATTTAGCTGCCGGGTATTGAAGCTGAGCGCGTAGCCGCCCGCGGCCGTGTGACACATCAGACACTCGGCGCGGCTGGGATAGCGCCATGTTTGCGAGCGAGCGGCACCGTCTTCCGTCACGGCGATGGTTTGGTTGGCACCCGCATCGGGAACCAGTTCGGCGTCCGTTTGAGCGTCGTTCCAGCGGTAGGTGAGGCCGTAAATGTCGGAGGAGGTTTTTACCAAGATTCGTGTTTCGATGCGGCGGGCGGAGGTGGGGTCTCCGCGTCTTAACTCCAGGTCGAAGTGTTTTACCCAGACAGCGCCGGTTGGGAGCGACCACGCACCCTCTGCGGAGAAACCGAATGCGCCGGTTGTATCGGGAAGGGCGAACCAACGTCGTTTTTTCGCATGATCGGACCAAAACGAGACCGTCGGCTCGTAGGCGACCATTCCCGGCGCCGGGGTGAGCGAGGCGGTCGAGGTGAAGGCGCCGGTGGCGCTCAAGGTTGGCGGGATCGCGGTGCCGCCGGTCGCCGGGGTGGCGACGAGTTGCTTGATCGCTCCGTCGAGGAGATCTGCGAGGAGAATGTCTCCCGTGGCCGGATTTAAGCCGAACGTACCGATCCCGGCATCGGTGGCGAGAAGCTGAACGCGGTCGTCGCCCACCGGCTGGGTACCGTTGGGGCGGAGACTCCAGATTCGGCCGCTCGCGAAGTCCGCGAACACGTAATGTCCGTAGAGCGCGGCGACGCCCGCTCCGCGATAGAGAATTCCTCCGGTCACGGATTGTCCCAAGGAACGCGGGTAGTCCCAGATGGGCGGAACGAACGAGACGGAGGCAGGAGGACTTCCCCGCGGCCCCGCGATCGTGCCTTCCCGGTAGCTCCAGCCGTAATTTCCTCCGCGCACAATCAGGTCGATCTCTTCGCGCGCACCCTGCCCGACATCGGCGCACCAGAGCTGGCCGGTCGCCGGGTCGAAGGACATTCTCCAGGGATTGCGCAGCCCAACCGCCCAGAACTCCGTGCGCACCGCGGACGGCACGACGCTGGCGGCATTGAAAGAGGAGGAGCCGACAAAAGGATTGTCGGGAGGAATCGAATACGAGCCGGCGTGTACCGCAGCGTGCGGGTTGGGGGCGAGGGAACCGGCGCGGCGGTCGACGTCCAGCCGGAGTATTCCGGAAAAGAAATCCCGGTCGATCCGCTGGCTGTTACCGTAGGCATCGTCTCCGCCGCCCTCGTCCCCGACGGAAAGATAAAGATAGCCGTCGGGTCCGAAAAGGATTTCGCCGCCGTTGTGGTTGCCGGCCTCGTCGCGTTGAGAGATCAGCGGTTGTTCCGACCCCAGCACGGCGAGCTGCGGATTGGCGGAAGAGACGAGAAAGCGAGAGAGCCGGTTATGGGCACCGCTGCCCGCGGACGTGGTCGTCGTTGTGGTGTACCAGAGGTAGAATTGACCGTTGACCGCATAGTTGGGATGAAACGCGAGCGCGAGCAGACCGCGTTCGTCGTTACTCGAGGTCGAGGTCGCGACGCGGGAAGTGAGGTCGAGGAAGAGCGTCCGGGTGGGGTTGGCCGCGGTGACGTCGGCGATGACCCAGATCCGACCCGGTTTCTCCACGACAAATAATCGGCGGGAGTCCCCGGGTGGGCTGACGAGAGCCACGGGTTGAACGAACGACAACGTCGGGAATACCCGTGGCGTCGAAAAACGAGCGGCAGGTGCCGTCGACGACAGTCGGAGCGTCGAGGCGGCGGTTCGAATCAGCGGCTGCTGACCGAGCGCTCCGGAGGAAAGCAAGCCAACCGACGCGATCAGGCGGAAAAAGACGCTGCGCATACCCTTTCAGTGCGCCGCGCCACGGGGAGGTTCCAGCGCCGCTGCGAACGTCTTGTAAAACGAAAAAAGCCGAGCGGACGGCCGCTCGGCTCGAGTAGTAACCCAAAAAAGGGGTTATGCCGCCAGCGTCGGCAATCGGCGGCGCTTGAGGATCATCATTCCGGCTAGCGTCGCTCCGAGGAGTCCCAGAGTCGTGCCCGCGTCGGGAACGCTGCTCTTCATGACGATGGTGGCCTCCAATTGAGCGATTTTCAGATAAACGTCGCCCGAAGTGACCTTGACTTTGTAGTTGAGGATTCCGTCTTGAAGGCTCTGGAGAAAATTGTAGTCGGACGCCTTGGTGTAAGTCTGGGAGTAGTAGTCGAAACTCGCGGGCGAATTGTTGTGGTTGCCGTCGATTTCCTGACCGACCGTCGGCTGCCAGGTAGCTCCATCCAGGTATACGCTCACATATTCGCTGCTGTTATCCCCGTCGTCGGCAAAAGCGAATGTCACCCGCGCGGCGGTGATCTCCATGGTGCTCGCATTGAAGAAGCCGGGAGCGAAGATCTGAAAAGTACTGCTGTAGGATTGGGTGCCCGAGGTGCTGAGAAAGATGAGAGGTCCATTGCCCGAATCGGGATCGCGGTCGACGTAGTTGTAGGATGGATTGGCGGCTGGCATCGGACCGGCAGTTGCAGAAATCGAAGCGAAGCCGACCGCGAAATACACGAGAGAGAGAAGGCGGCGGAGAATTTTCATACGGGAAAGACTGCTTTAGCGCTTCCCAAGCCAATCCGCGCAGGTTAATTTTTATCTGTTTTTGACAATTATATAAATCGATGATTAATATTATTTTAAGAAACCACTACGTATAATCTGGTAATTTCCCCGAGAGCGATTTCGGGCAAAATTTTGTAAAAATCGGCGACAAATCGTAGGTACGTAAATGCTGCAGTTTTGTCGCTAAAACTATATCAATCAGTATTATCGGAAATTAAGTGCGAAGTCGGCTATCCTTACATGAAGGTAACTCATTGATCTTAATATCATTAACTCTAACGCCAGCGGTTATCTCTAGTGTCCTGCAAGCCTGCACTTATAGCAAACCGCATGTCTTCGGAAGGGAGGCGTCCCGGGTGGATCGGGCGACGTAGCGATGGACTGGATTCAAGCCAGTTTGGTCGCGGCGCTGTTTCTCGGTCTTTACGATCTTTGCAATAAGCACGCGGTCGCAAATAATGCGGTGCTCCCGGTGATCTTTTTGGGGACGCTTTGCGCCGCGTCGGTCTGGATCGCGCTGATGGCGCTCGATCGACTCCTGCCGGGCTCCCTGACCGAGGCGCTCCAAGTCGATCCCCTCACGTGGAGCCAGCATGGCCAGATCCTGATCAAGTCGTCGATCGTCGCCTGCTCCTGGGTCTTCACCTACTTTGCCGTCAAGCACCTGCCGGTCTCCGTCGCGGGTCCGGTGCGCTCGACCGGCCCGCTCTGGACGTTTGTGGGTGCACTCGCACTTTTCGGCGAACGTCCGCACGCGGTCCAAGGTATTGGCGTTCTAGTGACACTGCTTTCGTTTGTCGCGCTGTCGCTGGTGGGGCGTGCGGAAGGGATTTCCTTTCATCGCGACAAATGGATCGGTTCTCTGGCGGCGGGGACCCTCCTGGGTGTCGTCAGCACCCTTTACGACAAGCATCTCTTTGGAACCTTGCGTTTTCGTCCGTCCACCGTGCAGGCGTGGTTTTCGATCTACCTCGTGGCGCTTTTCCTGCCGTTGGCGATCGGTTGGAAATGGCGTTGGTGGGCCCGGGGGGAGTTTCGGTGGCGGTGGACCATTCCGTGCATTGGGTTGACGCTGCTTGTTTCCGACTACGTGTACTTTGGGGCGCTCCGGGATCCGGAGGGATTGGTTTCGGTGGTGACGGCGATCCGTCGCTCCAGCGTGCTCGTCGGATTCGTCGGCGGTTTGTGGTGGTTTCGGGAAAAAAACGGCTGGCGTAAACTCCCTGCTGTGCTTGGCCTCTTGCTGGGAGTCGTGTTGATCGTGGTCGGTTAAGGTGACTCCCGTTCCCCCGATTTTTTTCACATCCACCGGTGTCCGCATCCCTTTGTCCGCCTTCTCTCCCGTTCGCTTCTTGCCGGTTCGCGTGGCACGCGGTTTGGGCGTCGATCGCGGCGCTGGTGCTGACGAGTTGCTCGCGCCCTGCCGGGTCGGATTCGAAGCCGGTGGTTTTGCCGGTCCAAGCGCCGTTGCCGCTGCCGCCCGACCTGCGGGTGGATCTGCCCTATCCGGTGATGCTGGGAATCGACGTGCTCGAAGCCGATGGTTTTATATCGGTTCGAGGCAAGCGGGTGGGCCTGTTAACGCATCCCGCCGGCGTCAATCGCCGAGGCGAGTCTACCATCGACGTCCTTCGGCGCGCACCCGGGTGTCGGCTCACCGCGTTATTCGCTCCCGAGCACGGGCTGTATGGAGCGGAGAAGGCGAGCGTCCAGGTCGACGATACCACAGACGTGCGCACCGGACTTCCGGTCTATTCCTTGCATGGACGAAACCGCCGCCCGACGGAAGCCCAGCTCGCAGGTCTGGACGCACTCGTGATCGATCTACAGGATATCGGAGTAAGATCGTATACGTTCAACGTGGTGATGAGGTATGCGATGGACGCATGCTTCCGCTTTGGCGTGGAGGTGATTGTCCTGGATCGTCCCAATCCGTTGGGCGGCTTAAAAGTGGACGGACCCTCGCTGGATCGAGAATGGATGAGCGGCGTCGGCGCGTTCCCGATTCCGTATATCCACGGGCTCACGATGGGAGAGCTGGCGCGTTTTGCCGCCGGCACCCCGGGCGTGTTGGACGTGTCGGAGGAACAGCGGACAAACGGCCGTCTGGCGGTCGTTCCCTTGCGTGGCTGGCGCCGTGCGATGCGCTGGCCGGAGACCGGGCTTCATTTCGTCCCAACCTCGCAGAACGTCCGCAATTTCGACGCTGTGGTCGGATACGCCATGACCGGATTGGGCTGCGAGTACAGCGGCTTCACCCATGGACTCGGAGGCCCGTATCCATTCCGCAGCCTACAATTTAGGGGCAAATCCGCTGCCCGGCTCGAGAAGGATCTGGAGGCGCTGCAGCTGCCGGGTCTTCGCTATCGCACGATCGCGGTGGGCCAGGACGGCGGCAAACCGGCGATGCGCGTATGGGTCGAAGTCGCGGATTGGCAGAAATGGAATCCCACGGAGCTCAGCTTTCACCTCCATCGACTGGCCTGCCGATACGATGGGCCGAACCCGTTCGCGAAGCTCGGAGCGAAGCAAGCCCGCTCCTTCAACATCCACGTCGGTTCGACCGAGTGGTGGAACGCGCTCGTGAAGGAAGGCGCAAAAGTCGACGTTGCCGCGCACGTCCGCGCGTGGCAGACGCAGGCCGACGCCTTTCGGCGCTCCAGCCGCGTTTTCTGGCTTTACGAATAACGACGACGCCCGGATTTAGGCGCGTTGCAGCATGGGGCGGCCGGACTCGACGACGAACGAAGCCCGCGTTTTCAACGGGGCGCCGGGACGGGAAACGTACTCGACCGTGCGGTAGTGGGTGCGCCACTGGGAGGGCGTGACTTCGCAGCTGACGTAGCCGCGTTCGGCGTTGTGAAACTTGACGAATGGATTCTCCGAGAGGAGTTGATCCTGCTTTTTCACCTGGGCGACGCCGTCCCCGCCGGAGCTGATGGAGGTGCCGACGAATTCCGTGCCCACTACCGTCGAATCCGGCCGGTCGAAATCGTTGATGAGTTCGTTGGCCCAGTTGGTATGGGAATCGCCGGTCAGCACGATCGGGTTCCCGATTTTCTTATCGTGGAAATGCCGCAGGACCCGCCGGCGTTCGATTTCGTATCCAGGCCACTGATCCATGCTCATGGTCACCTCTGGACCCGCGGTGCGGTCGACGCGCGCCATCATGATTTGCTGGGCGAGGACGTTCCATGCGGTGGGCGATCGTTCGAGTCCCGTGAAAAGCCAGTCGCGTTGCTTCTCGCCCAGGGCGGTCGCTTTGGGGTTGAGCGTTTCGGGACAGGGGGGACGGTTGCCGTCGCCGCAAGGTTGGTCCGTGCGGTACTGCCGGGTGTCCAGAACGTGGAACTGGGCCAGAGTTCCGTAGGCCAACCGGCGGTAGAGCAGCATGTCGGGTCCGGTTGGGAGCGCGGAGCGCCGCAGCGGCATGTGCTCGAAATAGGCCTGGTAGGCGGCGGCGCGGCGCAACAGAAAGTCGTCACGGCTCACGGAGCCTTCTTCTCCCGGCAAATCGCTGGCGTAATCGTTGACCACTTCATGGTCGTCCCAAGTCACAATCCAAGGTGCCATCGCATGGGTCGCCTGCAGCGCGGGATCGGATTTATAGAGGGAGTAACGGGCGCGATAATCCGACAAGGTGAATGTCGCGGCGCCATTGTGGCGTCGGGGACCTTGGTCGGAGGTGCCTCCCTCATAAATGTAGTCGCCGAGATGGACGATTAGATCGAGATCTTCCCGGGACATGTGCTCGTACGCGGTGAAATACCCGGGCTCGTAGTGCTGGCACGAAGCGAACGCAAAGCGCAGGCGCTCGGGGGTCATGCCTGCGGCGGGCAAGGTACGGGTGCGGCCGATGGGACTGGTTTCGCTGCCGGCTTTGAACCGGTACCAGTACCAGCGGTCCGGCTTAAGCCCGGCGACTTCGACGTGAACGGAGTGAGCCCACGGGGCGGTCGCGATCGCGGTTCCCCGGTCGACGATCCGCGACAAGCCTTCGTCCTCCGCCACCTGCCAGGCGACTTCCACGGAATTGTGCGTCATGCCGCCTCCTTCTTCTAACGGCTTCGGGGCCAGTCGGGTCCAGAGCACGAAGCCATCGGCTGCCGGGTCGCCCGAGGCGATTCCCAATTGAAAAGGATAGGCTGAGAACGTCGGGCGGGTCGTGATTGCGCCTAACGCTCGGGTCGAAAAGAGCGCCGCGGCCGCGAAAGAGGCAGCGCCCGTCACAAACGTCCGACGGGTGATTCGGGAGGGGTCGGCGAGGGGAAAAATGGGGCTTGGCATGCGAGGTAGGCAAAGAGGTGCGGGCGGTGCGGTCAAGGGATGGGCCCTCTCCGGAAGAAACGAAGAGGTGAAATCGGACCGACACGATTATGCGGCACGGACGATGGCACCTTTGCCCAAATCGCGAATCTATCTCCTCCTCTGCAAATTGACGAACCCAGCACTCAGGTGACGCGCTTTATTCGTTTGGCGACCTTCGTTCTGGTCGCGGCGATCTTGTACGTGGCGAAGGATGTCCTTCTCCCGGTTGCGCTGGCGGTGTTGGTCGCCTTTCTGCTGGCACCCTTTGTCGTGCGTTTGACCCATTTGGGATTACCCAAAGCGATCGCCATCTTTTTCGCAGCGACCGTGACATTCGCAGCGATCGGGGGAGTCGGCTGGGTGGTCACTCACCACGCGCTTGCCCTCGCGCAGAAGCTTCCCGACTACGAGCAGAATCTTCAGGAGAAAATCCGAATCCTGAAGAGTCCGCACCAGCCGGAGGCGTTGGCGCGCACAACCGAAATGGTGGATAAGCTTCGCAAGCAGCTTGACGCTCCCGAACCGGCAGCGCCCGGTGCGGCAGTTGCAGGCACCGCGGCGGAGCCGAAGCCGGTTTCTGTGGCCGTCATGGCCGCACCGCAGACGCAGCTCGAACTGACGCGCGAACTCCTCGGGCCGATCGTCGGACCGCTCGGTGCCGCCGGTTTGGTGATCGTGCTGGTTATCGCTATGCTTTTCCAGCGCGAGGACCTGCGCGACCGTCTCGTTCACCTCGTGAGTCATGGCAAGATCGGCGTGGGGAACGAGGCGTTGGGAGATGCGTCGCGTCGCGTCTCCCGCTATCTCTGGATGCAGCTCGTGGTAAATGCCACCTATGGAATCCCGATTGGCATCGGCCTTTATTTAATCGGCGTCCCGAGCGCTTTTCTCTGGGGCCTGATCGCGACGATTCTGCGCTTTATCCCTTTCATCGGGCCTTGGATTGGAGCCATTTTTCCCGTTACGCTCGCGTTCGCGATCGATCCCGGTTGGAGCATGTTGCTCTGGACTCTGGGATTGTTTTTGGCGATGGAGCTGATCAGCAATAATGTGATCGAGGTGCTGCTTTATGGGAAGGGCACGGGTATTTCGACCCTGGCGTTGCTGGTGGGTGCGGTTTTCTGGTTCTGGCTTTGGGGTTTGGCGGGTTTGGTCCTGGCGACTCCTCTCACCGTGTGCCTCCTGGTGATCGGAAAGTATGTGCCGAGCCTACGATTTCTCAGCATGGTGCTCGGCAGCGAGTCGACGGTGGATCCGCCCACTCGTTTTTATCAACGGATGCTGGCCGAAGATACCGATCACGTCGTAAACCTGGCCTCCGAGCAGGTCGAAAAAAGTTCTCTCGCGGCTTTTTTCGACAATGTCTTCGTGCCCGCGTTGCTTCTCTCGGAAATCGATCGCCACCAAGGCGACCTGCCGCTCGATCGGCAAGCGGCGGTTTTTCGGTCCAGCCGCCAACTGATCGACGAACTGGATCGGCGAAGGGAGGCGGATTCCGAGGACGAGACCGTCACCGCCGATCCGCCGGTGCGTTTGCTGATCGTTCCCGCCGGCGACGATGCCGACGAGATCGTGGGGCGAATGCTGCGTTCGCTCCTTCGCGTGCGCGGCATCGGGGCCGAAGTCACCCCGGTCGGCGATTCGGCCGAGAGCTGCCTTTCGCGCTTGAGGGAAACGGGAGCCCAAGCGTTTTGCGTTTCGGCGCTGCCCCCCTCGACATTGCTCGCCGCGCGGCAGACCTCTCGACGCTTGCGGATGCAGGCCCGCGGGGTGCCGATTCTGATGGGAGTGTGGGCGGAAAAAACTCCCGCCTCCGAGTTGCAAACCCGGTTGACGCGCAATGACGTGGTCGAGGTCGTGACGACGCTGACCGATGCGGTTGACCGCTTGGAAAAGCTGTTGGTGACGGGCACAACTGCCCGGCCGTTTCCCGTGCCGCCGGCAACCGGGGACGAGAAACGGGCGGCGCCGGCTTTAACGGTCCTCCCGGAGCGGGCTTAGGACATCCTCAGGTTCTTGACCTCGGGTCACGCTCCCATCGAACCGTGCGGCGGATGAGATCCATCTTTCGAGGATGCGCGTAAGGTCGCCGGCGCGCAACGGCTTGGCGATGCAGTCGTTTGTCCCCGCGCTCACCTGCGCGTACCCTGGGTCGGCGTTCGCGCGAGCGCGGTCTTGGCAGCGAGGGCTTTGTGGCATCGACTCTGCCTGCATGCCGTCGCTGTCACGTTTACTGGACCTCCGGAATTTTTTTTCCATCGTGGCGCTTCTGCCGGTCGCGGCCGGATTTTCGCAGTCCGAGAGCGAGCGTCCGACAAAGAGTTCGGCACCCCGTCTCTCGACGCCGACACGCCCGTGGGACGTGCCGGCAGCGCCCGGGCAGGAGGAGCCTAAGCTAGCGGTGCCGCCGCCACCCACCGCACCCAAGGAAACGGAACCGGTGCAAACGGTGCGAGAGGGCGTCCCGCTGTCCAGTGCGACGGCCTGGCTCGACGCACAGATCGTCTTGTCCCGCGTGGGATTTTCCTGCGGTCCGATCGATGGCGTGGGCGGTCCTCAGACCCGGGCGGCGCTGCAGGCTTTTCAGGCGAGCGAAAACCTCCCGGTAACCGGCGTACTCGATGTGGATACGCGCGCGCGGCTCGTCTTGACCGCGCCGTCTTTGACCCAGAGCGCGATCGCGGAAGCGGACTTGGCCCGCCTCCAACCGCTCAGCCCGACGTGGCTCGGCAAGTCGGAGCAGAGTCGCTTGGAGTACACTTCGATTTTGGAACTGGTCGCCGAACGATCCCGGGCGAGTCCTGCGCTCATTCGCCGCCTGAACCCGACCGTCGACTGGTCCCAGCCGCCCGTGGGCACGGTCGTGACGGTACCGGCAATCGTGAGGCTTCCTCCGGCGACCCACGCGGCCCATCTCCATATCCGGTTGGCGGAAAGGATCCTGACGGCGCGTGACGAGCAGGGTCGCGTGCTAGTGCGGTTCCCGGTCAGCATCGCCCGCGAAGTCGCCAAACGGCCCGTCGGGGAATTGCGGGTCACCGTGGCGATTCCCAATCCGGATTACACCTTCGACCCCGAGGTATTTCCGGAATCGAAGGAAGGAAGAGAATTGGGTCGGAAGCTGATTTTACCGCCGGGACCCAATAACCCGGTGGGCGTGGCGTGGATCGGGCTGGATCGTCCGGGTTACGGTATCCACGGAACCCCTTCGCCGGAGCAGGTGGGTCGAACGGAGTCGCACGGGTGCTTTCGTCTGGCGAACTGGGACGCCGAGACCCTGCTGGCGCTCGTGTGGGTGGGCTTGCCGGTCTTTATCGAACCGTAGCCAAGCGGCCGCTGGACTACTTCAAACGCGCACGTCGTTTGGGAATTCGCAGCGCCCACGCCGGCACGGTCAGCCAGTCGTCTCTTTTTCCGCTGTAGGCGGGATGCGCGATGCGCATCAGGGTGCAAAGACCGACACTGTCGAAAAAGGCGGGCGTCAACGAGGCGAGCACCGGCGAATCGCGCAACGCTTGCGCGATGTGAATCGGATAGTATTTGGGCTCGAGTTCGGACGTTTGCAGCTGGGCGACGATGTCCTGGATGACCTCGAGACACTCGTGCGGTACGGGACAAAACGTGGCGAGCACGCCTTGGGTATCGTGAAAGCGCCAGCCGTCCGCGATCAGATAGCCGCAGGCGAACGTGATCGGTGCCCACGGTGCACCGAGATTCTCGGCGGTCGCCTGGGCTTGTTTGTGATTCGCAAAAAGGGAGACCGCCGGATGGTAGGGGGAGGCGGGCAGGAAAACCGCCTCGACCTTCAACGGCACCACCGCGGCGGCGGCCTCTGGGGCTCGCTGCGTGGCGGAGCGCAGGGAGCGCAGGAATGAAGTCGGGCTTTTATTCAAGGTGTGTGGACGAAAGACAGGCGAGCGCAGCGCACCTGTGGATTTAGGCCATACAACGGTCGAAAGTGAGCCTGCCACAGTAGAAAATCGTTCCATGAAGGATTGCCTCCCCTCGTTTTAGGGAGAAGTGCCCAGAGAGGCACTCGCTCCTGCGCCGGCCGTGCGGGGGCCTACTTCGGAACCACCGAACGAACCCACTCCGACCACTCGTGGTGCGCGAGCACACCGTCGCTCATCGGTCCTTCCAGGCGTTTGGCCTCGAGCGTCAGTTCCCAAACCGCGAGAACGCGATGGAGGATCCGACCGTCGTCGGCCACGGCGAGGGCGATCGCTCCGGGTGCAGCCGCGATCGCGGGGATCGGCTTGAAGTCGGTCGGCCAACTCTCCGGGCGGTAGTAGCATCCCGGATCGCTCAAGACGAGGTTATGGGCGAAGGGCGTTGTCAGGAAAGGCCGCCCGAGAGCATGAGGACAGCCCCAGGACCAAAGCCAGGCCAGCCCGCGTACGGCGGGAACCGTCACCAGAGCCACGGAGCCGGGAGGCGCTTTGGCGGCATCCGTCTCGGCGGTCGCGATTAAGGCGCGGGATATCTTTCCATTTTCGATCCAAGGTCGCAGCGCGAAGCCGTGACCGACGGCGAGCCACCCGATCGCGAGAACGGCAGCTCCGGTGCGCAGGAGCGCAGAACGAACGCTTGCCAGGACAAGCCCCGCACCGATCGCGAGACCGGCGGTGGGAAAATAGAGATGACGCGGGGAGAAATAACCGACGAGGAGCAGCCCGCCGACGGTGACCAGCCACCAGCCTCCCGTGAAAAAGAGAGCGCGACCGAACCTTTGCCCATTTCGCCACGCCGAAGCCAGCAGTCCTGCAACGATCGCGAAGGCGATCCCCGAGCCGATCAGGCGGAGGGCGGTGGGGTTCCACGGGGTCGAAAATTCCGCCTGTCCCCGGAACGGCAGCACCGGTGCGAGCCAGCCGAGGTAGCTGGCCTGGCGTTGCCAGGCGGCGAGATTATGCCAGGTGGAACCGGGGGCGGTCGCATTGTCGCCGAAAGCGGCGCGACGACAGGCGTTGTAGACAAGCGCGAGCGCGATCACTCCCAGCACGACGCATGCGCGACGCAGCCAAACCGAACGACCGGCGCGTGCGTCCACCAATACCCACATCGAGAGAAGCAAGGGCGGTGCGAAGAGGCAGACTTCCTTCGCGAATACACCGACGGCAAGGACAAGAAGGGCGACCGCGAGCTGCCAGAGTTTGCCGCGCTCCGACCACGCTTCAGCGAACGCCCAAAACCAGAGGCCACACGCCGTCGAAAGCACGTCGACGCGGCCGGTGATCCAGGCGACCGGTTCGAGATGCGCCGGGTGAAAGGCAAAGACCAGGCCGGCGACGAGCGCACAAAACCGGTTTCCCCGGCTGTATCTCCACGCTAGCGACGTAATCGCCAGGACGACCAGGAGGTGAAGCCCGAGATTGGTCACTCGGTAGCCGAAGGCCTCCCCGCCGTAGAGACGCCCGTCGAGCATGAAGCTGAGCGCGGTGAACGGCCGCAGCTCGGAGAGTTGAAAGCCCCAGATCCCTTCCGACCACTCCCGCGTGAAAAGCCGCGGCCAATCGGACCAGGGAAAGGCGTAGAAGCGGGATACGTAGACGAAATCGTCCCCGAGAAACCCACCGTTGAGGGTCGGCGCGAATCCGAGCGCAGCCACCGCAAGGATCGAAAGGACGAGCCAGAGCGGCGGGGACGGAAGAGCCGCACCAGGGTGTTCGCGCATTCGCTCCACCAAGTCATATCGGGCAAAGCTCGGCAAGTCCCGGGAGGACCGAGGGCGGACACCGTCAACGTGCGTTCTGCGCCAAACCTTCGCCTCGGTGCGAGCCGGAAAAGTGCCGGTGACCGATGGCTACCGAATGGTGGAGCGGTCCCTGAAATATGCGGTTTTCGTCACGGCGCTCATTTTTGCGGCGTTCTTCCTGCTCGAGACCTTGACCGAGCTTAGGCTGCACGCGGTGCACTACGGTTTGGTCGGCGCAGCGCTCTGTCTTTTTTATCTCGCGCTCCTCGCGATCGTACCGGCTGCGTTGGATCGCCGTCGGTCGTGGAAACGCGTCGTAGGTGCGCTCGTGGCCAGCCTGCTGCCATTCGGTCCGTTTATCTTCGACGCCAAAGTGCTCCGCCCCGAAGCGCCTCGCTAAACCGCAGTCGTCGTCGGGAGAACAAACCCGTCCCTACTTCATCCATTCCCGGATTCCGGCCAGCGGAAACAGCGCCGAGACGAGACAGCCCATCGCGATCAGACCGGCTCCCATCGCGCCGCGCAGTTTCCAATCGAAGAGCGCGCCGGGCCGAGCGCTGGCCAAATCTCCCGGGATCCAGCTGACCTGCATCGTCCCGCCTTCTTCGAGCGCGTTCCAGAGCTTCGCTTGAACCGGAAGTTCCACCGACTGGGGAACGCCGGCCGCATTGGCGAACGCGGCTTGCACCCGTTTCGTTTCCAGTCCGCTCCAGGAAGCTCCGTCGTTTTGCGCGTATTTTTTGAGAACGGATGCCGTCACCGTCGTGCCGGTGCGACGCAGGTCGCGGGCGTCGCTTCTCAAGTAAGCGCCGACGAGAACGAAAAGAAGACCGAAGGCGACGCCGGCACCGGCGAGATAGAGAGGGAGATGTTTCGAGGAGCTGGCCATGGGGGGTACGGCAGGCGCTGCATTGAACATGGGAGGGAGTCCAGGCGACGAAGGCGATTCGCGCAAGAGGGGGAATTACGGAGAGCGGGCTGCCGCGTTTCCGCGCGTCCTAACCGAGTTCGCCGCCAGGGTGATCGATGTCCTTCGGTTGCGCGAGGGTGAAGCAGGCGAGCGCACCGAGGGCGAGCACGATCAGGGCAACGCTTCCTGCCAGGGCGAAACCGCGACTGACCATGCCGACACCGAGGGCGCCGCTCAGGATGAGCGCGCCACTGACGATTCCTCGGCCGATCGATCCGCTGACGCGTTTCTTGAGCACATCGCGCCGTGCGGTGGGTCGGATCACCGTGACCTGCAGCCAAGCACAGGCGCTGGCCGTGGTGAGGGCCGTCGCCAGCGTGATCAAGGCGAGCCAAGGTCGACCCGCGAAGGCCAACACCAGGCAAATTGCCGTCGCCAGACCGACCGGCAACGCCATTCCCGCGAGCATCTTGGCGACGCGCAGACGAATTTCCGCCGAGGGGCTCATCCGAATCAAATCCCAGCACTGCTCGCCGGCGGCGGCGACTGCGGTCAGCAACAACGAAAACTGCGCGGCCACCACCACCGCGATCGGAGCGATCAACGCGATCCCCCCGCCGCGCCCGAAGCCGATCACCCCGGGAATAAGATAAAAGGCCGAGGGCAGAATCTGCGCGAGAAGCAAGGGATCGCGCGCGATCAAACGAAAGTCCTTGCGAAACGTCGCGTAGGTGACGCCCTCCGCCCAACGGTACGGGGAAATCGCGCGACGGCGGCGGGTTGGCGAGACGACGCTGCTTGCGTCCTGGCTACCCGAAATGAAGACGCTCGACAGGCGGCGCGTGGAGACCGCGACCGCTCCGACGGCCAGCAAGCCGAGTCCCGCGAGCGGAAGCGGCTCGGCCCGCGCGCCCCGGGCAAGGAAGGTGAATGCCCGATGTTGGGAAATCGCCGTCAGCTGCGCGAAGACCGCGCGGCTTTGTCGGACGGGAAGCATGCGGGGAATCTGCGTGATCAAAAAAACCGAAGCGCCCAGCACGGCTGCGAACACCTGGACGGCGACGCGCGCGCGCCGAACGCCCAGCCAACGTACTAGGCTGAGCGTGACGCTCACGCCCGCCGACGCCGAGAGAGCCGCGAGGAAAATCCAGACGAGCCAACCGGCGAAATAACGCGGGGCCAGCACGAAGCTGGTGGCGTTGAGGAGAGGCAGAAGGAAGAGGCCGACGCTGAGAAAGGCGCTGACGCCCAACGAGAGCAGACGCGCCAGAAGCACCGCACGCGGGTCGATCGGCGAACCCAGCAGCAGATCGAAGTCTGCCTTTTCGTAGAGCAGTCCGATCGACGTGTTCATGGTCGAGCCCAGCATGAAGAATCCGAAGAACACCCAGGCGGTGGCTTCCAGCCCCAGCGCGGGCGGCTGTCGGAGCGAGTGGACGATGAAAAAGGCGAAGACGTGGACGACGATCAGGATCAGCGCCAGCAACCCCGCCGTGCCGAAGGCGCGCCACCGCAGCGTCCGGTAATCGCGCCAGAGAAGGCGCAGGTCGTTGCGAAGAATGACCGAGGTCTGCCTCGCGAGCGTGCGCGCGGTCATGACGTCGGCAGGGCGGGAGGCGTCGCCGCGGACGTCACGGCGAGGAAGACATCCTCGAGGGAGCCGCCGCTCTGTCCGGCGCGGGCGCGCAGCTCGTCGAGGGTGCCTTCCATCACCAGTCGGCCCGCTTGTACGATCCCAATCCGTGCGGCCATGCGTTCGGCGACGTCGAGGATGTGAGTCGTCAAAACGACGGTGCCGCCTTGCCGTACGAAGTCGTTGAGCAGATCCTTGACCAGGCGTGCGGCCGAGGCATCGAGTCCGGTCAGCGGCTCGTCGAGCAGCATGAGCGTGGGCGCGTGAATCAACGCGCCGGCCAGAGCCATCTTTTGCTTCATGCCGCGGGAGAAGCCCTCGATGTATTCGTCGCGTTTCTCCCACAGCCCCAGCGTCTGCAGCAATTCCTCGGCGCGCGGCTGAGCGGTTGCCTCGCGCAGGCCCCACAGCGCGGCGACGAACTCGAGGTATTCCAATGGCCGGAGCTTGCCGTAGAGGACGGGATCGTCGGGCACGTAGGCGAGCGGTCGCTTGGCGCTGGCGGCATCGCGCAGCAGCGAAACGCCGTGAACGAGGATATCGCCGGCATCGGGCCGGAGCAATCCGGCAATCATTCGGATCGAGGTCGTTTTTCCGGCACCGTTGGGGCCCAGGAACGCGTAGAGTTCGCCGCGGGGCAGACGCAGATCGAGTCCCGCCACCGCTTGAACCGCGCCGAACGCCTTCTTCAGTCCGCGGACTTCGCAGGCGGGCGGGTGAAGCTCAGGGGATGCGATCGGCAAAGGCAGCGGCGGAGGAGACGCGTCGAGCATGGGGTGTGGGAGCGGCGGAAACGGGAGTTTCGACGGGAACCCGCCGAGGCCGCGAGCCTGATTCCGTGCGAGTTCGGGGTTATCGGAGTTTACCGGGTGCGGGGGAAGGGGATGCCGCTCGGTTTCCTTGTTGCGAACCGTGCCCTGGATGCGCGGTCTTCTGGGAGATGACTGAACTTTCGGCCGCACTTCCGCGCTGGCGGCGTTTCACGCCCAAGCAGTACGCGACTGCAGCCGTGGTGCTAATCGTTTTGGTGGCGACGATCGTTTTTTATAAACACATCGATATGGAGGCTCTGCATGCGCGTGCGGAGGCGACGAACGGGGTCCTGCTGTTCTCGATTGTCACGGTCCTTCCGCTCTTCGGGTTTCCCGTCAGCGTTTTGCATGCGATCGTGGGAGCACGGTTCGGTTTGGGGTATGGCATGGTCCTCGTGGCCGTGACGATTTTCCTGCAAATGCTCGCCAGCTATGGCTTGGTGAAAGCGTTTCCCAACCTCTTTGCACGCCGACTCGAGCCTTTTCGCAAACGGCTGCCGAAAGGAGCGCATCGCTCGGTGACACTTTTCACGCTCCTCTTGCCGGGAGCGCCTTTCTTTGCGCAGAACTATGTCCTCCCTTTGATCGGCGTCCCGCTGCGGACCTTTCTTTGCTGGGGCTTGCCGATTCACGCGATCCGCTCGGTGATCGGGGTGTTGTTCGGGGACATGAGCGGTAATCTCACTCCGCTGCGTCTCGCGGGCTTCGGGGCCTACACCGTTTCGGTCATTGTGGCGTGTGCGTTTGCGTTTCGCCGGTTGAAGAAGGCCATGCAAGGTCAGCCACCAAAGGAAGATGATCCGAAGCCAGCCGCGTGAGCTCCGTCCGCGGTACCACGACCTTTCGAGTTTCGAAATGTTTCGAGACGAAGATGTGATCGATTCGGGTAAACGGCTGCAACGAACTGAAGGTGCTCAGCGGCCGATGACCTTTGCGGGCGGCTTGGACGTCGTTGAGTTTGGCCGCAGCCAGGCCGTAGGGAGCGCTGCCGGGCATGAGATTGAAGTCGCCGCAGAGAATGACGGGTTCCTTTTCGAGAATCGGACCGAGCCAATCTTTCCCGAGGAGAGCCTCCATCTGCAAAAAACGTTCGCGCACCCCGAGGCCGAGGTGCGTCGTGACGACGTTCACGGCGGTGCTCCCGATCTTTACCCGAGCCCAGAGCGCGCCGCGCGCCTCCCGCAGCCAGCTCTTGGGGTCGGAGGGAAGCGCGCCCAGTTTAACCACCTCGATCTGCCAGCGGCTGAGCAGGGCGTGTCCGTAGCGGTCTTCGCCGCGGATCACGGTCGGACAAAATACGACGTTGAAGCCGAGCGCTTGGGCGATGGCGGAGGACTGATCTTCGCTCCGCGACCGGGGACGTCCATGATCCAGTTCCTGTAACGCGACGATGTCCGGCGCTTCCCGCAGGATCACGCGCGCGACGCGGCGGGGCGAGACGCGTCCGTCCATGCCGCCGCAATTGTGGGTGTTGTAGGTCATCACGCGCGCATGCGCCCGCCCGCCCGCGGCCGAGAACGAGGCGTCCTCCAGCGCGCTTCGTCCGAGCAGGTCGAGCGCCGCGGCGCGTAGTCCGGCCGGTCTTACAAAATGCGCCGAGCCCGGCGGCAGCCGGGTTGCGGGAGGCACCAGGAGAAAGCCCTGAACCTCTTCCGGCCCCAGTCCCGCATGTGCGCCGCGTTCCGACGCGAAGCTCCAGGGGCGGTCGTCCCCTGTCCATCCCAGCAGGATGAGATCTCCGGCATTTTCGTTTTCGCAAAACGTCACGAGATCGCGGGCGATTTCCGTCCGCAGCGCCTCGGGGTGAGTGAAGAGATGGGCCGGCACACCCTCCGGCACCGGGGTCGCGCCGCCCGCATGGTACCAGGTGATATTGCCCCCCGCGGTGCGATGGAGGACCCCCGGAATCTTGCCCTCCTTTACCAGCCGCTTGGCGAGCGCCCGCTTCTTCTCGTCGTCCATCGGCTGCGCGAAATAGACATGCCCGACGGGTCCCATCGCGGCGACGGAGAAGGTTTTGCTCTCCTCTTCGGTGAGCTTGAACGCAGCCGCTTCTCGTTGACGCCGGGTTTCGGAATACCGCCGACGGGAAAGGAAGAGGCCGGTCGGAAGCGATTGCACGCGTGGGCGCCAGGCCGGGTCCTTAATGCGCGAACTTTCGAGGCAGGTAGCGATGACCTGCTCGACTCCGCCGGGAAATTCCGTCGCAAAGGAGCGGGTGCGCTCCTGGCCATGATCCGAGAAGATCCACACCTGATAGTCGCGACGCGACGAACGGTGGGCGTTGCGATAGAGTCCTTTAATCGCGCGGTCGATGCCGCTCAGCGACCAGTGGGCAAAGGACGAACTCGGTCCACGGCGATGGGCGAGTTCGTCGAATCCGAGATAGTTGACATGAATGATGGGAAGTCCCCGGGCGACGTCGACCTTGCCTCCGATCGTGACCAGTTCGCGCAAACCGATTCCGATAAAAGTGCGGGACAACACCATAATCAGTTCCGGTTTGATCCACTGTCCCCGAAAGACCCCTCCGATCGCGGCCGGAATCGCGATGATCAGCTCCAGGATGAGGAGGGCCGCGATCCGCACCGCCGACGGGAGGTTGAGACAGATAAATATAAAAATATTCCAAATCTTTCCCGAGCGCCACATGTCGCCGAAGCCAATGCTGGCGGCGCAAAAATGGCTTTCCTCCTGCGACGCCCCGCCCGTGTAGATATTGGACCAGGAGCTGCCGCCCTTCAGCAGTCCCTCCGCCTTTTCTTGGAACTTCGCTTCGAAGCTCTTCGCCCAATCCGACTGAAACATCATTCCCATTTCGCCTTTTTTTCGATCGAGAAAACTGAAGGCCGGCACACCCGCGCGAACACCGTAGTAGAGCTCCGCCTGCACGGCCGGGGTTGTGGTCGGCAATCCCGGATAGAAGGTGTGCAGACTGTAACGACCCTGACGCCGCAATTTCTTGAGAAAAGGCATGCGCCCTTTTTCCAGGGCGTTTTCCAGCTGCGTCCGCGCGAAGCCGTCGATCTGGATCAGCAGCAGTCCCGGCTCTTCGGCGGTGCCCGCGGACGGGGTGAGCCCGAGGTGGCGGATCGCCCACTCGCTCCGGCTCAGCCGTCGGTGGATCGCGCGGGCATAGGCTTCGAGTTTGGCGAACATCCGTTAGGCGACCACGGCTTGAACGATCGACTGGGCCTTCTGCGCGAGCAGGTGCCATTCGACACCGACGCGCTCCAGCAACGTCCCCCAGGGGCTGCGCTCGGCGATGAGACGCTCGCGCCGCGTCAGACGGCGGATGTCTTCGTAGAAGGCAAGCGCCAGTCCGGCGCAGCGCTCCTGCGAAAATTCCTCTGCGGTCTCGCGGGCGGCACGCGCCAAGGCGGTTCGTTCGGTTTTATTTTTCTGCAGGCGATTGAGGTACGCGGCGAAATTCTTCGTGGGTGTGCGGGCCGGAAGGAGGAATCCGTTCTTCCCGTGGCGGACCACTTCGCGCACGCCAGAGGCATTCAGCGCCACGACCGGGAGGCCTGCGGCCATCGCTTCCGCCACCACCATGCCTTGGGTCTCGCTCAAGGAACTGAACGCAAACACGTCCATCGCGCAGTAACCGTCGGCGAGGGCCTTGCCCGTGTGTTTCCCCGCGAGAATCAGCTGCTTGGCGATGCCCTGTTTCTCGAACGTCTCGCGCAGTTTGTCCTCCGACGGTCCGCCGCCGATCACGAGGAAACGCGCATCCGGGGTTTTCTTCGCGAATGTAGCCACGGCGTCGGCGAGGTAGCCGAGGTTTTTCTCCGGAGCGAGTCGGCCGACGTGACCGACGACGAAGGCGTTCGCGGAAATTTTAAATTTTCTGCGGAAGCGTGCGCCGTTGCCCGCGGCGAAGGCTTTGACGTCGATCCCGGTGGGGACGACGCGGATCGGGACGGTGACGCCGCGTTTTTCGATCAGTTTCGCGATGCTCTGGCTCGGTGCGATCACGCCGTCGCAGAGATTGGCGAACTGAGTGGAGAGGTTGATCGCGATGTCCTTGAGCGTCGGCGAATCGAACGGCACGTAGTGGGTGTAATCTTCGTAGCGGGTGTGGTGCGTGAAGATCACGGGAACGTTTTTGTTCGCGCCCACGCGGAGGGCCGAGTCGCCGAGAAGAAACGGATGGTGGGCGTGGACGATGTCCGCCCGGAATTCGTCCAGACGGGTCGAGAGCGCGGTCGCCAGCGGGAGGCGCACGGAAAAATCGCTGCCGTTGAATTTCTGAAAGGCCGCAACCCGTTCGACGATCGAGGCCGCGCGCCGTGTGAGCGGCTTGCCGTCGAACTCCGGGGCAACCACGAGGACTTGGTGTTTCAGTTTGCGGTACTCTTCCGCGAACGTGCTCACGGAGCGGGCTACTCCGCCGACGTGCGGCAGGTAGGTGTTGGTCATCATGCAGATCTTCATGGTATCGGAGCGATCGCGTAGCTCGCGCTGGGGGCGGTCTGTTCTAGGGTGCTGGAAAGGTGACCGGGCAACCGGACCTGCAGGCGCGGCGGGGTGCCCCGCCAGTTCGCGTCGATATGGAGGAGCGTTTTCTCCGACGTGGTATCTTTCTGAATACGCACCGAAACCGAGCCATGCGCGGTGAGCGTGGGACCGAAGGAGATTTCTTCGCCGGTGCGAATCCATTCCGGGCGCACGCCTGCGCCGAGCACGAGCAGATCGGGTTCCTCGCGCACGAAGCAATTGCGGAGCATCAGCGCCCACTCGGCCGCTGCCCAGATATGTTCGCCATCGCCCATGCATCCCCCACCGGTGCGGGGATGAATCGCTTCGGGCCATTGTCCGGTCGGAGAGGCGAGCGCCATCACCGCGTCGATCAGCGACCAGGCCGCATCCACCTCGCCCGCGCGCAAGCGTACCTGCGCAAGGTGCAGTGTGAGGTAGGCGTTGATTCCCGAGTGAATCATGTTCTGGAAGAAACCGCCACCGTACGTGCTATGGTCTCGCAGGTAGTCCGCTGTCTTCAGAATCCGCGCGTCGCCCGGAGCGAACAATTGCAGGGGGTAGTCGGCCACTAGCGAACCGACCGCGCCCGAATCCATGCGGCGCTTCGGCGAAGCGGGAATCGCTCCGGGAAAACGACGGTGAGGCCCTTCTGGGAAGGAGCGTTCGATCGTGGCGAGGAATTCGGAGGCTTCCCGCCCGCACGCTTTCGCGAGGGGAGGATCGTGGGTTTCCAACAAGGCGGCGGCTCCTTGCAGTCCGGCCACGCCCCAGAAATCGTCCCAATAGTAAAAGTCGTTCGGGCCCAGATGCTCTGCGCTGAATCCGGCCGGGAGCAGGCCCGCTTCCGGCCGGGCGGGCGTCAGCGGCAGCCGTTTCCGCGTGATCCAGCGAGCGCCCTTCGCCACGGCGTCGAGCCATTCCTTTGGCAGGGTTTCGCCCGTGACCGAAGCAAAGCGGCGAAAGATCCAGATCGCCTCGCCGTTGGCGTCCCATTCCCCCTGCTGGGAGAGGAAGTAGCCGTCGCTGCGCTGGCGCGGTGCGAACTCTTTAAGCGAGCGACGGGTGCGATCGACCGCCCCGAGCAAAAGAAGCGCGTGCAAAACGAAGGCCGCGTCGCGAAACCAAAAGCGCTTGTAGGTGTAGGGCCCGGGATAAACTTCGCCTGGGGCATGTAGGACCAGATTCACCACGGCCAAATCGTAGATCTGCTGCACGCGCGCATCGGGTACCTTCAATCGCGCGAGCGGAGCGAGGGCGTCCGGCCAGGTGGAGACTGCGGTGAAGTGGAGTTTTTTCTTGAGCGCGAACTCATTGGCGATGGGTGCGCGCAGAATCAGCGGCCGATCTTTGAGCGAAGAGAGCGGAAAGAGGGCCAGGGCGGTGGCCATTCCGACCGGACACGTCACGGAGCGGGTTGCGGTAGGATCTTTCAGGCGATGGGAAACGTCCCCGTCACGATAGACCGAGAGAACATCGCGTTCGGGTGTGCGATCGAAAGTCACGGCCGGCCGACCGTTCACGATCCAGCCCAGCCCGTCGGGCGCGATTTCGAGGTCCTCCACGAAACTGATCCCTTCGGGATTGTAGGGGCGAAGCGCCACGGCGAGCGATCCGGCATTGTCTCCCTGCGCTTGTAAGGCGATCCGGCAGAAGGGTTCACCCCCGTCCAAGATCATGGTCACCTCGCTCGAAAAGGCGGTCTGTCCTTCCGGCGACGACCGCTTGGCAATCGAACGAACCCGCAGGGTATCGGTGAACTCGAGCGTTTGGCTGAAGTCCGCTGCTTTGAGCTTGGAAGGGAAAAGCGGTTCATCTCTTCCACCAGCGGGCGGCACGAGCCAGAAGTCCAAGGACCAACCGTCGAACAGCGGCGTCACCAACCCACGTGGGTCGACGATCGGGTAGAAAGGAATATCCGGGAGCCCCACCGCGGTCCAATTACGGTGGGTTAAATTGATGTGGCTGAAGGAGAAAGCCCGTGGGATAAAGGATTCGTCGCTCGGGTTGAACTGACGCTCGACCCAGTAGGGCCAAATCCAGTCGAGGTTGTTCTGAATCGCCTTGGTATTAACTAAACCGCGGGCGTGGAAGAGCATGCCTGCGCGCAAGAGCTCGATCGGTTCCGCAAATTCGGACGGTTGCGAAAACCCGCGGAGCTTCCCGAGGAGACTGATGGGATCGAAAAAGCCGTAGGCCCGGGCCACTCGAGTGATCAGGAAACGTATCGGTCGGCGGATGAGCAGCATGGAAAAGCGAGGGAAAGCGGAGGAACTGGCGCTATGGTCCTCTCCCGTGGCAGAAAGCTCCCGGAAAACCGCTCGAGCGCTCAAAAGAACGAGGGGAGGTCCGCTTGCTTAGGCATACTCCAGTCGACCCCCACCGCAACGCAAAGATCGACGCTCCTTCGCTGCAAGGCGTTTGGAGTCGGGCCTTTAGGCTGTCCGGGAACCGATCGCAGATTCTCCGGACGGACTAAAGTCCGGACTCCAAACTCTTGCGTCCGAGCATCCGTCGGGTCTCCGGAGCGTGGACCTCCAATGAAACGCTAAACGCGCGTCACGTGCTCGATCCCCGATTCCGCTGCCTTTCGGGCAGGAAGAGTGCATTGCCTTCGGTTTGCGGCCAAAAATTAGCGCCCGATCCGATGGTCAGCGTCCGGGCTTATTCTAGGGCCCACCCTTTCTAACCGCCATTTCAAGGGTTGACGGAGGTAAGGCCGTTTGCCTTGGTCTGATCCTTTCAAACCCCTCCACGTCCCTCTGCGCGTCCATGTCACGGGTCACACCACTCGCCCTCCTTTTCTCCTTTTTGGCCACAGGCTTGCCTGCATTCGCCGCCGGGGAGTCACACAGCGTGTCCCCGGCCGCCAAAGCGCTTTTTAGCCTCGGGCCGTTGCCGGTGACTAACAGTATGGTGACGAGTTGGGTCGTTGCGTTCGTCCTGATTGTAGCGATTCGCTTGGCCGTAGGCCGTCCGAAATTGGTGCCTTCCCGGGGTCAGTCCATGGTGGAGAGTCTGGTGGAGGGGATTCTCGATCTTACGTCTCCCATCGTCGGCAGCAAAGTGGCTCGCGCCACTTTTCCGCTACTTGTGGGCTTGTTCATTTACATTTTGATCCAAAACTGGAGCGGACTGTTCCCTGGTGTGGGTACGATCAAGCATTTCGATCGTGAATCCGGTCAATGGGAGGAGCTGATTCGTCCTGGCAATGCGGACATGAACGGCACGATCGCACTCTCGCTTGTCTCGTTTGTGGCCTGGCTCTACTTCATTCTGCGCTATGCCGGCCCTGGGGCGGTCTTGTACGATATTTTTGGCAACAAGGCCGATAAGAAAGAAATTCCGGCCGTCATCTACTACTTCATGTTCCTGGTCTTCTTCGCGGTGGGGATCATCGAATTGATCTCGATCGCTTTTCGACCGGTGTCGTTGTCGTTCCGTTTGTTCGGCAATGTTTTCGGTGGCGAAAATTTGCTTCACGCGATGTCCGGCCTGCAGAAATGGGGACTGCCGATTCCCTTCTACTTTCTCGAGCTCCTCATCGGCTTTGTGCAGGCCTTGGTCTTCACATTGTTGGTCAGCGTCTATATCGGCCTGATTTGCAACCACGGCGATGGCCATGAGGAAGCCGCGCATGGCGACGATCACGGCAAGGCCAAGGCCGCGCCAGCCCACCACTGATCGTTCGTTAAACCCTTTCCCGTCGGGAGCGTGCCAACGTTGTGCGCACGGCGGTAATCCAACCAAAAAATAAACCCATATGATCACCATCCTCGCCGAAATCACCGGCAGCATTCAAGGCGCGCTCGGCTGTTTGGCCGCCGCCATTGGCGTAGGTCTCATCGGCACGAAGGCCGTTGAGGCCGTCGGCCGCAACCCTGGCGCCTCGGGCAAGATCCTCGTCCAGTCCATCATCGGTATGGCCCTGGCCGAAGCGGTCGCGTTCTACGCGCTGTTCCTCGGTCGTTAATTCTGCGTTTCCCATCCCCGTGTGGCGCGCTCGTCGCGCCATGCGGCCTCTTTCCCGCCATGCTCTCCTCGTTGCTCTTTTTCGCAGCCACTTCAGGCGTTGAAGTCGCGGCTCAAGGCGAAGCCTCCGGGCTCACCAAGATCACCGCTGACTTCGGCATCGATCTGCCGTTCATCGTCGCGCAGGCGGTCAATTTTCTCATCGTCGCCTTCCTGCTCTGGAAGTTTGCGTTCAAGCCGGTGATGGCCACGATCGAAGAGCGCCAGACAAAGATCGCCGCGGGCTTGAAGTTCGCCGAGGACGCCAAAGCTCAGCTCGCCACGGCGCAGCAGGAAAACGTGGCGATCCTCAAAAACGCCCAGATCGAGGCGACACGCTACATCGAGGAAGCGCGCAAGACCGCCAAGGAATTTGCCGAGCGCGAAACCTCCGCGGCCACCGAGCGTGCCAATGGTATTATCGTCAAGGCCCAGCAGGCGATCGACCTCGAGCACAAGAAGATGCTCGATCAGGCCCGGGGCGAAATCGCCCGTCTGGTCATCGTGACGACGCAGCGCGTCCTCGCGAAGGAACTTTCCGACAGCGATCGCAGCCGCTACAACGAGGCTGCCGCCAGGGAGCTGAGCACCGTCTAACTCCCGAGCGCGTTTTCCTTTCCATGGCCGCCCCTAAGAAGCAAATCCAGCAGCTCGCCCGTCAGCTTTTCGCGATGAGCCTTGCCGAGGGCCGTTTGTCCGCCGAGCGGGTGGTTGCGGTGCTGGCTTACCTCGAAAAAAATCCTCCGGCGCAGCCGATCGCGGTGCTCAAGGCGTATTATCGCCTCGTCGCCGCAGAGTACGCCAAGGGCCAGGCCGTCGTCGAACACGCCGGTCCCATCGCGGGGAACCTGCTCGCTTCGATCGAAGTGTCGATGTCCCAGCGTTACCAACGTCCGATCGTCGCCGTCGCGAAAGAGAACCCTGCGTTGCTCGCAGGGCTGCGCGTCCGCGTCGGCGATGACGTTTATGAATCGTCGGTGGCGAACCAACTCGCCGGTCTTTCCGTTTAATTTCCCTCTTTTCAAAAGTAGTCCAAACCCTCCCGCCGCATGAGCACGGTTCTCGAACAAATCGAACAGCAGATCGCCAAGCTTTCCAGCAAAGCGGTTCGCAAAAACACCGGTGTCATCCGCACCGTCGCCGACGGCGTCGCCAAAATCGACGGCATCTCCGACGTGATGTACAACGAGATGGTCCAGTTCCCCGGCGGTGCCATCGGCATTGCGCTGAATTTGGAGCAGGATGAAGTCGGATGCGTCATCCTCGGCGACATTTCCGGCCTCAAGGAAGGCGACGAGGTTCAGACCACCGGCAAGCTGCTCTCCATCCCCGTCGGCAAAGGCCTGCTCGGTCGCGTCGTCGACGCGCTCGGCAATCCGGTCGACGGCAAAGGCCCGATCGAATCCCGCGAGAACTATCCGGTCGAGAAAATCGCCCCCGGAATCATCGAGCGCAAATCCGTTTCCCAGCCGCTCTTCACCGGCATCATGGCGATCGACTCGATGATCCCGATCGGTCGTGGCCAGCGCGAACTGATCATCGGCGACCGCGGCACCGGCAAGACGACCATCGCGATCGACACGATCATCAACCAGGCGAAGATCAATAAAGTGGGCCTCGCCAGCGGCGACAAAAGCTTCCGTCCGGTTTACTCGATCTACGTCGCGATCGGGCAAAAGAATTCGAACATCGTACGTACCCTCGGTGCGCTGGAAGCGGCCGGTGCCTTGGAGTACACCGTGATCGTGGCCGCTCCCGCCGCCGACAATCCCGCCAACCAATACCTCGCTCCCTATTCCGGCGCATCGGTCGGCGAATGGTTCATGGAAAACGGCATGGATGCGTTGATCGTTTATGACGATCTTTCCAAACACGCGGTCGCGTACCGCCAGATTTCCCTGATTCTCAAGCGCCCGTCCGGTCGCGAAGCGTATCCCGGCGACGTGTTTTATTTGCACTCCCGTTTGCTCGAACGCGCCGCGCGTCTCGACGGCAAGGGCTCGCTGACGGCGCTGCCGATCATCGAAACGCTCGCGGGCGACGTCTCGGCGTACATTCCCACGAACGTCATCTCGATTACGGACGGCCAGATCTTCCTCGAAACCGATCTGTTCAACCAGGGTATTCGTCCCGCCGTGTCCGTCGGTCTCTCCGTTTCCCGCGTCGGTTCGGCCGCGCAAATCAAGGCGACGAAGCAGGTCGGCGGTAAACTCAAAGGCGAACTCGCGCAGTTCCGCGAACTGGCCGCGTTCGCTCAATTCGGTTCCGACCTCGATGCGAAAACCAAAGCGCAGCTCGATCGCGGCGGTCGCATCGTCGAACTTTTCAAACAACCCGCGTTCAATCCGGTTCCCATCGAGCAGCAGGTCGTGACGCTCTGGGCGATCTCGAAAGGCTATTACGATAGCCTCGAGATCAAGAAGGTCACCGCCGCGGCCGTTTCGCTGCGCGAGTTTTTCTCCACCCGCAAGGACACCCTCCTCACCGAGATCCGCACTAAGGCGGCGTTGGACAAGGATCTCGAAGCCAAGATCAAGACGGCGATGGACGAGTGGAAAAGTTCCTACTCGGCCTAACCGGTCGTTTCGTTCGCACGCTTCTCCTTCCGTAAGCCTTTCCTGCCATGCCTTCAACCCGCGACATCCGGCGCCGCATCAAGTCAGTCAAGAACACCCGCCAGATCACCCGGGCGATGGAATTGGTCGCGGCGTCCAAGATGAAGAAAGCGCAGCAGGCCGCCCTCGCGGGGCGACCCTATTCGCAACTCATGGCAAGCATGCTGGCTGCACTCGCGCCTCGCGTGGACGAAACGCAGCATCCGTTTCTGGCCAAGCGTGAAGTCAAGACGCGAGGCATTCTGCTTATCTCGACGGACAAGGGCTTGTGCGGTCCGCTGAACGCGAACCTGTTCAAATTGGTGATGGAGATCAAAACTCCCGCCAAGTTCGCGGTCATCGGCAGGAAAGGCTCCCAGTTCCTCGCTCGCACCAAGCGGGACCTCGTTGCCGACTTCACCGTCAGCGATCGCACCGGCTTCCTCGAAGTGCGTGTGGCCGCGGAGTACATGGTGAAGCTGTTCCTCGAAGGCACCGTGGACACCGTGGAGGTCATTTATTCCCGGTTTAAGAACACCTTGGTTCAGGAGCCGACGATTCGCCCAATCCTTCCGTTGAACAATCTCCGGCAGTTCATCGATGCGCTGCAGTCGCACGCCGGAGTCGTCGCCAACGAACTCGACGACACGCGAGACATGCTTTTCGAGCCGGGTGCCCAGTCCGTTCTGGAGGCGCTGCTGCCGTTCTACGTCAACCGTCATATCTACCAGCTGACCCTCTCCGCGAAAGCGTCCGAGCAAAGTGCGCGGATGGTGGCGATGAAGACCGCCAAAGACAACGCCACCAATCTGCTGGGCGAACTCACGCTCGAGTACAACAAAGCCCGTCAGGCCGCGATCACCCAAGAAATCCTCGAGATCGCCGCCGCTTCGTTTGCGGCCTAAGCCCCTCCTTTTACATTAGCTTTTCTCATTCGCCACTATGAATACCGGCAAGATCGTCCAAGTCATCGGCCCCGTCGTCGACGTGCAGTTCGCCGAGAACACCATCCCGCCCATCTACCAGGCGCTGACCATCGAGTTCGCGGTCTCCGGCCGGCAGGAAGTGCTCACCCTCGAGGTGCAGCAGCATCTCGGCGGCGGGCTGGCCCGCGCGATCGCGATGTCGTCCTCCGAGGGACTGAAGCGCGGTATGGAGGTTAAGGATACCGGCGCACCGATCTCCGTACCGGTGGGCAACGGCGTCCTCGGCCGCATCTTCGACGTCACCGGCAATCCGGTGGACGGTCGCGGCCCGGTTACGTACGAGAAGCGCTACCCGATTCACCGTCCGGCTCCCGCGCTCGCGGACCAGGATACCAAGACCCAGATTCTCGAGACGGGCATCAAGGTCATCGATTTGATTTGTCCCTTTATGAAGGGCGGCAAAGCCGGGGCCTTCGGCGGTGCCGGCGTCGGGAAGACGGTCGTCATTCTCGAGCTCATCAACAATATCGCGAAGGCGCACGGCGGCTTCTCGGTGTTCGCGGGCGTCGGCGAGCGTTCCCGCGAGGGCAACGATCTTTATCACGAAATGTCCGAGGCCGGTGTCATCGATCAGAAGGATCTGAGCAAGTCCAAGGTGGCGTTGGTTTACGGCCAGATGAACGAGCCGCCGGGTGCCCGTATGCGCGTCGCCCTCTCGGCCCTCGCCATGACCGAGTATTTCCGCGACGAGAAAAACCAGGACGTGTTGCTCTTCATCGACAATATCTTTCGTTTCTCCCAGGCCGGTTCCGAAGTATCCGCCTTGTTGGGACGCTCGCCGTCGGCGGTCGGTTACCAGCCCACGCTGGCGAACGAAATGGGTCTCCTCCAGGAGCGCATCACCTCGACGAAGAAGGGTTCGATCACGTCCGTGCAGGCCGTCTACGTGCCCGCCGACGACTTGACCGATCCGGCGCCGGCGAACACGTTCGCCCACTTGGACTCCACGATCGTGTTGGAGCGTTCCATCGCCGAGCTCGGTATTTATCCGGCCGTCGATCCGCTCGCCTCCGTTTCGAAGGCGCTCGAACCCGCGGTGGTCGGCGAAGAGCACTACAAGGTGGCGCGCGAAGTTCAGCGCGTTCTCCAGCGCTACAAGGATCTTCAGGACATCATCGCGATTCTCGGCCTCGACGAGCTCTCGCCCGAGGACAAGGTCACCGTCTACCGCGCGCGCAAGCTGCAACGTTTCCTTTCGCAGCCGTTCACGGTGGCGGAAGTGTTCACGGGCGCTCCCGGCAAATATGTCGCCGTCAAAGAGACCGTGCGCGGCTTCAAGATGATCCTCGATGGTCAGCTCGACGACGTTCCCGAAGGCGACTTCTACATGAAGGGTGGCATCGACGAGGTGCTGGCAGCCGCGAAGAAGCAATAGTCCGTCATCTCCCCTTTCTCATGCCTCTCACCCTCGAAATCGTTACGCCCGAAGCTCGCGTCTATTCCGACACGATCGAGACGGTGGTTATTCCGACCGTCGAGGGAGAGATCGGAATCCTTCCCGGCCACATTCCCCTGCTCACCCAGGTGCAAGCGGGAGAATTGCGGGTCTTCAAGGACGGTCGCATGGAACTCCTCGCGATCGGCAACGGCTTCGCTCAGGTTCAAGGCGACCGTGTTTCGGTTCTCGCCGAAAGTGCGATCACCGAAGAGAAAATCGACGTGAATGCGGTCGAGGAAGCCCGCAAGCGGGCCGAAGTCGCGCTCAAGGAAAAGTTCGATATGGATCCGAACGAAGTGGAGCGCCTCGAAGGCGTCGTCCGCTTCGCGGTAGCTCAGCTCGCGCTCAAGTCCCGCCGTCGCGGATAAGTGGGTTGCAGGTCGGGGTGCTCTCGATGGGCTTTACTACCTCGTAGCCGGGACTTAGCGGCGACACGGGGTCGGTAATCCCGTTCCTGTCCCGGTGCACTACCCGAATTGGGCGTTTCCATGCCGGCTTAAATCGGCTTGCCGCCGACCGTTCGCGCCTTCAAGCTCTTCAAGTTCCCTCAACTCTATGAAATTCTCCAAAATTGTTTTCTCCCTCGCCGCTGCCGCTTTTCTCACTCTCGGCCTGATGGCCGCCGACACCGCCAAGCCAGTTGCCGTCGACAAGAAAGCCGGCTGCTGCGTCACGGCAGAAAAAGCGGGCGGCGCATGCACGCACGGGTGCTGTGTCGAAGCCGCCAAAGCCAACATGAACTGCGAAAAGTGCAAAGGCACGAACGCAGCGAAGAAGTAATTCTGGCCGACGCGCGTTCTTTAGGACGTCGACCGGTCTCACCGCCGCGGTTTTAATGCCGCGGCTTTTTTGCGTTCATGCCCGTCTACCTCAAGTTCTATTTCTGGCTCCTCTTAATTTCGGGGGGGGTGCTGACCCTCGAGCGTCTCTTGCCGCGCTCCCGCACGCAGGAGCTTCTCCGCCCAGGATTCGTCCAGGATCTCTTCTGGATGATCTTCAACCTGCAGTACGCGAGCTGGATGCTCGCGATCGCGGCGGTTCACACGGTCGCGTGGTTCAATCGCGCGTTTTTCCATATCGGACTACCGTATCCCGAGTCGCTCAAGCTGATCGCGGCGTGGCCGCTTTGGCTGCAGTTCGTGACGTTTTTCGTTCTCAAGGATTTTCTCGAGTGGAACATCCATCGCGCCTTCCACCTCGTGCCTCGTCTGTGGGAGTTCCATAAATTACACCACAGCGCCGAGCATCTCGATTGGGCGGCGACCTTCCGTGCGCACTGGTTCGAATTGGTGGTCTACAAAATCTCGATTTACCTTCCGTTGGTCATCCTTGGGGTAAACGAGACCGTTATCTTTTGGATTCTGGTGGTTTCGCTCACGATCAACGAGCTCAGTCACGCCAATCTCGATTTCGATTATGGATGGCTTCGTTACGTGATCAATTCGCCGCGTTTTCACGCCTGGCATCATGATTTCGAGATGCACGGCAGAGGCGGACAAAATTTCGGGGTCAGTTTTGTGCTCTGGGATTGGCTTTTTCGAACCGCCCATGCCCCGCAAACCGCGAAACGCCCGGCCAAATTCGGCTTCAAAGATATCCACGTTTACCCGAAAGGGATTTGGCATCGGCTTTGGCACCCGTTCGGACCCAGAAGACGGCCCCCTCGCTAGGTGCAAAGAGCGCGTTTTGCGGCAGAAGCTATCCGCAAAAAAGCCACCTGAACCGAGGTTCAGGTGGCCGTCAGGACTCGAAACCTTCGACGATTTCCTACCGTTTGCGGTTTTTGACGAAGCGCGCGAACATTCCCAAACCGAGAACCGCGGCACCGAGCAGAAGCCCGGTGGTCGCTCCAGCGTCGGGAACTGTTTGAGGGACGGTGGTGGCCGATGCGAGAAGGCCCGTGATGAGGGTATTCATGATGTGTTGTCCGTGGGGATTGTTAATCTTGGCTGGAGAACACCCAATAGCATCGCTTACGCCATTCGGGAAAGCTGGTCCTGCGATAAAATTTAAAGATTGTATAGTAATTGTTTAGAGAATTTTAAGCGGCGGGCGTTTCCTCATGTTTTTCGTTGAAGTGGAAGAGAATCCGGCGAATTTATCTCCTTTTCCTAGGCTGGCTTATTGCCCGCTTCCGACCTCGGGCGCGCTTGGAACATGGGGCGTGGTCTCTTCGGAGGATTGAGGTTACGGGGGTGCCCAACCATCCGTGGCAAAATGCGCGAATCCCTTGGGGAATCCATGCACGATGCATGAAAGAGAATCGCGTTATTTCGAGGTAAATGTATACTAATCAGTGCGATAAGTATGATGGCATAGTTGAGGCGAAGACGTGTTCCCACATCGACACGTCGTCGATGACAAAAGTTCAACCCCCTTAATTATGAAAAATACGAACGAAAAGAGTATCCACATCCTTAACGATCTCATCGAGGTGTGCCGCGACGGTCAGAAGGGCTTCAAGAGCGCCGCCGACGACGCGAAGGACGCGGATTTGAAGCGTCAGCTTTCCAATTTTTCCGATCAACGCACGAAGTTCATCGGGGAACTTCAGCAGCAAGTTCGCCTGTTGGGAGGCGATCCCGAGAAGTCGGGGAGTGCGCTCGGAGTGATTCACCGCGGTTGGATCGATTTGAAGTCGGCCATTTCCTCGAACGAACCGCATGCCGTGTTAGCCGAGTGCGAGCGTGGCGAGGATTCGGCCGTTAAAAATTACCGTGAGGCGATCGCCAAGACCGAGCTCGAACCCGGCAGTCGTCCGCTCGTCGAGCGTCAATTCACAGAAATTCAGCAGGCCCACAATCGGGTAAAGGCGCTGCGCGACAGCCCTGTCTACGCGCACTCCTAAAAGGAGAGCGTCGTGCGTTAGCCTTAGGCATCGTTCTCGCGGTGCCTTTTTTTGTAGCCGTACCCTGGGTTTCCGCAGGGCAGTGTCCCGTCGCGAGATGCCTTCCCTCCTAGAATGGGAAGGGAGACGGGCTTACTTTCCCGCAGACGCGGAAAGCACGCCGGCGATACGTTGCGCGTAACCTTTGTCGCCAATGTAAAGAGGCGAAAAGTCGTAAAGGGTGCTGAGCCGCTCGATCAGCTCGTTGGCACGCAAGTTCTTCCGTTGAAATGGGGCTCGCTTAAGGTCATCCGAAAAGCGCTTGGTCAGCTTTGTGGCACCACTCTCATGATGATCTCTCCGCTTATTGTAATCGGCGAGGGAATGCCCGCCGACGGCGGCGAGGTAGCAGTGAGCGAGTTCGTGGTAGATGACTCGCAGAACCGAATGCTTTCGATCCGCCAGACGATCCACGCGGAACTGAATGAGGGAGCCGACACTCGAGACGTACACCACCTCGCTTTGGAAATGTTCGGGATTCGTTTCGATCTGAGGAGCGTCGCTCCCCATCTTTTTCCACCACGCGCGAATTTCCTGCTGCACATCCCCGTTTAACGATTCGAAAATCAGCCAGAAGAGTTGGCTCATTTCCTCATTCGTTGGAAGCGGCGGTGAATCGAACATCGAGATAGTCCTTTTCGGCTTAAAGTGGGGGCCGCTGAAGGAGTTAAACCATCCAAGGGCTACGACTCGGTAGGAATGGTCACAAATTGTGAGCGGCGCAAGTCTGCAAACGATAAGCGAGAATACGTATTCGGTTGAAAATTACATATCCACTTACCACCCATTGCAAAGCGTGCAAGCAGGCGGTGTCTCAGATCCGCACACCAGGACGATACGAGAGGATTTCAAGATTACAAAATGCTCCCGACCGTCCGGTTCTCGTAGATTTGATCGCTGTTCGCTCATGTGGTACCTTTCCCTCCTCGTGAATATTCTCTCCATCCAGTCTCACGTCGCTTTTGGACATGTTGGCAATGCCTCCGCAGTGTTTCCGATGCAACGACTCGGTCACGAAGTCTGGCCCATCCATACCGTTCAGTTTTCCAACCACACCGGTTACGGCACCTGGAAGGGTCGGGTCTTCGATGGTGGCATGATCGAGGAATGCGTAGAGGGGATCGCCGCGCGTGGTGTGCTCGGCACCTGCGACGGAGTCCTTTCGGGATACATGGGTTCGTCCGATATTGGCGAGGCGATCCTTGGCACGGTGAAAAAAGTGAGGTCCGCGAATCCGCGGGCGCTTTATTGCTGCGACCCGGTTATCGGGGATGTCGGCCGGGGCGTTTTTGTCCGGCCGGGCGTTCCGGAGTTCATGAAGACGCGCGCGGTGCCGGTCGCCGACGTGATCACGCCCAATCAGTGGGAACTCGATTATCTTTCGGGTGGCGAATCCCGTTCGTTGGCGGCCGCACGGGAAGCGATCGGGCTGGTCCACGCGCTAGGACCGAAGGTCATTCTGGTGACGTCGCTTCACACCGAAGAAACGCCTGAGGACAGTGTGGATCTGGTGACTTCCGCCGAAGGCAAGCTATGGCGCGTGCGTACGCCCAAACTGCCGATTTCGGTGAATGGTGCCGGCGATGCGATCGCGGCACTCTTCTTTGTTCATTGGCTCCAGACCGGATCTGCGGCGGAGGCTCTGGGGCGTTCGACTGCGTCCGTCTATGGCCTGCTCAAGCGCACCGCGGACGCGAATTCCCGGGAGATTCTCACCGTGGCCGCTCAGGATGAATTTGTGACCCCGACGTACACGTTTGCCGTCGAATCTCTGTGAGTTTCTTCTGCCTCTCTCCCTCCGGTTTAGAGGTTAGAAACCGATTCCTAGGGACAGGCCGTTTGGGGTTCCGCGCTCATCGAAACCTCGTTTCCAATCGAGGCCGCCGAGGGCGCTACCGGCATTCTTGAAGCGACCTGGTCACCTAAATCAATGCAGATAAGTGACTAGTGAGGCAGACTAGTTTGGCGAAATGCGGGTCGACACTCCGGTGTTTCTTCTTCGCTCGGTTTCGAATTCATTAAAAATCTCTTATCTAAATAATTATCAGCAGTTTATGGGCAGTAATTATTCTTGCTTTGAGCGTTTGCAGGAAACGGGACCGACTGAAAACGCCATCGATTGAGCGCCGAATTCGTTTTTTACTTTTCCTTTAAGAATCCAGAATCTCCCTAAAATCCGTGGGGTGTTTTGCCTATTTTACCTTCGAAGTGAAACCACAACCCGTTGTGGTAGTCTTAATCGACCAGCACCACGGGTAGTGAAATTTTTACCTCGACGGGCATCGAGCTTGACGCTCCCAACGGCCGAGAGTCTGATTTGGGCCGCGAAAGATTTGCCCTGCAAGGCCTCCTGCCGCGTCTTTTTTATCACGCACGCCACTCGCTCGTCCTGCACTCGATTCTTTCGCTCCGACGCTCGTACGCCATGTTCGCTCCGTTCTCACCGCGCCCGCGCGTCGTCTGCCTTCCGTCGAGGAAAGTCCGTCGGTTTGTCGCTATTCTAAGCACCTGGATTTTCGTCGCCTTGGGCGTATCGGCGAATCCGGACCCCGTTTCATTTTAGCGAACGGGGGCGCGAATTTGTAGAGCCTCTCTTTGTCGTCTTGGTTTTCGGTTATTTTCGGCACCCGATTTTACCAAATTCCGCGTCCGTTTTCTTTTTCGACCTTTTGCTCGTCCGCATTTCCTCTTTTCGCATTTCCCCGTCTCGTTTCCGCATTCTGCGATACCTCCCCTCCGTCCTTCCTCGTTTCGTCACCCTTCACCCTTTCCACACGGCCCACTTCGGATGAATTCTGCGCTCTCTCACGATCTCGCTCTCAAACGCACCGTCCACACCCCGGTCGAGCAAAAACCTCACTTTGCCTGGCGCGACATTCTTGTTAACGAAGCCTTCGTCGTGCCTGAGATCGTATTGCTCTGCCCCCACGGCGAGGAGCGTTTTGACGCGAGCGAAGTGGCCGATACGCTCGGCAAGTCCCTGACCAATGTTTTGCTCGCACGTGGCGAGAAGGATATTTTCACGCCCACACATCGTGCGTGGGTCGTCGGAATCGTCCGCGAACTCGTCGCCACGCTGGCCGCGCAGGCGCGTCGCCAATCCCCGCTGAAGCTTACGTTGAACGCGTTGTACGAGCTCATCGAGAAGACGCTCGTCGACAACAATGCCTATGACGTCGCCAAAAGCCTCCTGCTCAATCGCAGTCGGAAACTTGCGATCGAGCGGCCTTCCTCGGCACAAAGCCACATTCGGGTCATTCGCCGCAACCATCAGGTCGTGCCGTTTGGAGAGCAGAAGATCGAAATCGCAATCCGTAAATCGTTTCTCTCGCTGCAGCGCGATTCCGCACCCGCGGTCGCCATCGCCCAAGCCGTTTCCGCCCGCGTGCACGCGTCCAAGCAGACGTTCGTGCATATCGAGGAGATTCAGGACATGGTGCAGGAGGAGCTGATGAAGGCCGGTCACTTCAAAGTGGCCGAAGCCTACATTCTTTATCGTGCCGAGCGTGCCTCGACCCGCGTCGTGCCGGTGCCTTCGCTCTCGGGCGAGAATACGGTCGAGTCCATCCCATCCGCGCCCGGTCAAGAGACGATGGTGGTGGTCAAACGCGTCAACGGGGAGACCTTTTTTTGGGATGGGATCGATCTGCGCAAGCGCATCGAGTTCGCCCGGATCGGCCTCGATCTCTGCCTGTCCAACGAGCAGATCGAGGCGGAACTGCGGCGATCGATCTTCGACCAGATCTCCCAGCGCGATCTCGACGCCACGATCGTTCTGAATTCCAAAACGCTGATCGAGCGCGACGCGGATTTCGCGAAGTTCGCCGGTCGGATTCAGCTCACCTACATTTACGAGGAGGTCCTCAATTGGGATATCGTTCGCGACGGGGTCGGTTCGCTCCGCGCCTTCCACCAACGCACGTTCAAGAAATACCTCGAGTACGGCGTGGCGATCAAACGTCTCAACCCTCGCGTGCTCGACTTCGATCTGACCCAACTCGCCGGAGCGCTCGACCCGTCGGCGGATCTCGAGTTCGATTTCCTCGGCATTCAGACGCTCTACGACCGCTACTTGATCATCGACAAGACGAAGAAGTCGTCGCGGCGCATCGAGACCCCGCAGTTTTTCTGGATGCGCGTGGCCATGGGCTTGTTCATCGACGACACGAATCCGCGCGAAGGTGCGGTCGTCGGCCTCTACGATCTGTACAAGAATCGCCGTTTCTGCAGTTCCACGCCGACGCTCTTCAACTCGGGCACACTCCACTCGCAGCTCTCCTCCTGCTACCTCTACTACGTCGACGATTCGCTCGAGGGCATCATGTACCGCGGCATCGCGGAAAACGCCCAGCTTTCCAAATGGGCCGGCGGCCTTGGCGGTTCCTGGACCGCGGTGCGCGGAACGGGCGCGCATATCGGCGGAACCAACGGCGAGTCGCAGGGCGTCATTCCCTTCCTCAAGCTGCACAACGATCAGCTGGTGGCCGTCAATCAGGGCGGGAAGCGCAAAGGCTCCGGCTGCGCCTATCTCGAGACCTGGCACAACGACATCTTCGAATTCCTCGAGCTGCGCAAGAACACCGGCGACGACCGCCGTCGTACTCACGACATGAATACGGCGAACTGGATTCCCGATCTCTTCATGAAGCGAATGGAGGCGCGCGGCACCTGGACTCTTTTCCGCGCGAACGAGGTGAAGGATCTCCACGATCTCTACGGCAAAAAATTCGAGGAGGCCTACGTCCGCTACGAAAAACTCGCGGAGGAGGAGAAAATTTTCGGCCAGAAGATCGAGGCGCTCGAGCTTTGGAAGAAGATGCTTTCGATGCTCTTCGAGACGGGTCACCCGTGGATCACCTTCAAGGACGCCTGCAATATCCGGTCGCCACAGGATCACGTAGGAGTGATTCACTCCTCCAAGCTCTGCACCGAGATCACGCTCAACACGTCCAACGACGAGACCGCGGTTTGCAATCTCGGCTCGGTCATCCTCGATTCGCATCTCTTGCCGGACGGCTCGCTCGATCGCCCCAAGCTTCGGGAGACGATCCGGCTCGCCGTGCGGGCGCTCGATAACGTCATCGATATCAATTTCTACCCGACGAAGGCCGCCGAAGTCTCCAATCGCCGTCATCGTCCGATCGGTCTCGGCGTGATGGGACTCGCGCACGCCCTCTACCTGCGCGGCAACCCCTTCGCATCGGAGGCTGCCGTCGAATTTAACGACGAGGCGATGGAAGCCATCGCCTTCTACGCTTACGAGGCATCTTCCGATCTCGCCGCCGAGCGGGGACAGTATTCTTCCTACAAGGGTTCGAAGTGGGATCGCGGGCTGCTGCCTCAGGACACCGTCGACCTGCTCGAAAAGGAACGCGGAGCCCCGATCGAAGTGCCGCGGGGCGGCAAACTCGATTGGGCCCCTTTGCGGGCCAAGATCGCGCTTCAAGGCATGCGCAACAGCAACGTTCTCGCCATCGCACCCACGGCGACGATTTCGAATATCACCGCGACGTCCCCCTGCATCGAGCCGACGTACAAGAATCTTTTCGTCAAATCCAACCTCTCGGGCGAGTTCATCGTCTTGAATCCGTTCCTGGTGAAGGATCTCAAGGCGCGCGGGCTGTGGAACCAAGAGATGATCGATAACCTGAAGTATTTCGACGGGGAACTCCGCGATATCGAAGCCATCCCGAACGACCTCAAGGTGAAGTACCTGACCGCATTCGACATCGACCCGAAGTGGGTCGTCGAAGCGGCGGCGCGCCGCCAGAAATGGATCGATCAATCGCAGAGCGTAAACCTCTGGTTGCGCACACCGGATCTGAAGAACCTCAGCCACATGTACCGCCACGCGTGGCATGCCGGGCTAAAGACGACCTACTACCTGCGGACGCTGGGCGCTTCGAACATCGAAAAGGCGACGGTCGCTTCGAAGAAGGAAGTTCGCATCGGCTCCGGAGTGAGCCTCTCAGTCGAAGTCGCGACGCCCACCGCGCCCGTGCCTTTGGTGGAGGTCGCTGCCACCGTTCCCAAACGCGATTACATTGCAGCCGAAAAGACCGCTTGCAGCATCGACGCCATGCGCAATGGCGGCGATTGCGACGCCTGCCAGTAGGCCCTCATTCCGGGCGCGCCCCGTGTAGGTGCTGCATCGCCGCCGACGTAACCGCAGGTTCGGTCGGCGGCGTCTTCCCTTCGAGCGAACGGTTTCCATCTCAATCGTTTCGCTTCGCTCTTCCGGTCGCGGCTTTCCGCGAGAGACCGTGCTTTCCCTATTTTTCGCGCTGGCCGGAGAATTCGGGCTCTGCCCTGCGCTGGCGATGGAGCGTGATTATTGACCGCTTCTTCGCCCTGTTGGTGGTCATGAATGTGCCACGTCGATCTTTCTTGAAAACATCCGTTTCCGCTTCCGTTCTGGCCGCCACTCAACTTGGCGGGGCTCCCACCATCGCGTCCGTTAACCGAGAATACTATGAGCTTCGCGCGTACCGCTTGAATGCGGGGACCGGTCTTCGGCTCAAAGCCGGTGCGGATCCCTCGCTACTCGACGGTTACCTCGAACGAGCCCTCCTGCCTGCCTTGGACCGTGTCGGCGTGAAGAACGTCGGTGTCTTCACCGAAATCGAGGTGAATAAAGCGGCGGGAACGTCGACCCCGAAGAAAGACACTCCGATCTGGATGCTGATTCCGCACACCACGCTCGACTCGTTCGCTCATGTCGGCGCGGCTTTGCCTGCCGATCCGGCGCACGAGCGAGAGGGAGCGGCTTATGTGCATGTCGCCAAGGCCAGCCCGGCTTTCGAACGAATCGACAGCTGGCTACTCGTCGCCTTTGCAGGTCAACCGCGGCTGGAACTCCCCGCATTTTCCCGCGCCCGGACGCCGTCGCGCGTGTTCGAAATGCGCGATTACGAGAGTCACAGCGAGGAGCGGGCGCTTAATAAGATCGCGATGTTCGACGACGGCGAAATCGCGGTGATGCGGGATCTCGGGATGTCTCCCGTTTTCTACGGTCAAGCGCTCGCTGGCCCCGATCTTCCGCACTTGCGCTACATGACGGGGGCGGTCGATCTCGCCACTCACCTGGGCAATTGGAAGAAATTCGGACCCGACCCACGTTGGAACCGGATGAAAAATCTTCCGCAGTATACGGACAACACGTCCAAAAATACCGCGCGGTTCCTCGTGCCGAAGCCGTACTCGCACATCTGACACGGAGCGTGCCGTCTCAGTGGACGACAACGCGTTTTGCCATCGTCGCCATTTCCGTGTCCACGGCGGCCGTACGTTCGGTTGCGTCCACGGCGGCGGAGTCTTGCGCGGGTGTGCGTGGGGCGCTTGCCGTTTTCGCATCCGCTTCCGAAGGGGAGGGAGATTTGAAGTAGAGCCCTAACGCGACCGCATTGGCCGCGAGCGAGACGATCAAGAGCGACGGAAGAAGCTTCATGTGGGGAGGGGATGCAGGGGGCTGTCAGTCTCTCTTGCCCTGTAGCTATAAATGCCAATGCTCCCAATGCAGCTTCAAATAACGCGATTGTCTTGATTCAAAGGCCTGCCCCTCCATGTCACCCGGCGCTTACGAAGTCTCTGCGCGGTATGTTCGGCGTTCCGCACCGATGCGCCTTTGGCTTTGTTTGAGTTGGGTGGCGCTCTGCGGAGGGTGCGCTCCGTCGGATCCGCTCCAAAGCGAGGTGAGGGCACGTACGCCGATGCTCTTCGCGATGTGGCGAAACGATCTGGGCCCTCGCCTGAGTCCTGCACAATGGGCGGCTTTCGATGCGTCCGTTCAGGAGCTTAAATACCAGGCGACGATCAAGGGATCGGCCACCGGTTCGGAGGCGATCGATGAAGCGATGCGGGAGGCGGTCAATGGGTTAAAAGTGCACGACGCGATCCTGCTGGGCCTGCGGGCGAGGCTGGAGCGATTCAATGGGGAAAGCGCGGAGATCGATAAGATCATCTCGACCAACACGAGATTGAAAACGCGCCCCGACGACACTGCGTCCGCCGCCTATCTGGACTCGGTCCGTCGCGGGCATACCGAGCGACGCGATAAAATCCGGGCGGATATCCAGAAGACCGAGGAGCAAATCGCATCGGTCGAAAACCCTCTGCGTTGATCCGCAGTCCCCTCCTTCGCTCTGAGAACTCGTTCCCTCGCCAGAGGGCGATCGCTTGCGTGGACCGGCTCTAGATCGGCGTCCAGGTTTGGTCGCATCTGGACGGCGGAAGGCACAAGCGGCGCGTGGTCGATTCGGCGGTCAGTGCAACCTCCGTGGCTTCTCCGCCCGACGGGAAAACCCTCGCGTTTGGCGACGCCGAGTGACGCAGCCCTCTCACTCCTCCAGCGCGTCGTCGATCGCTTTACAGGCGGTTTTGAGGATTTGCAGGCGGGCGAACCGTTTATTGTCGGAGGGGATGACGTGCCAAGGGGCGAAGTGGGTGCTGGTCAGGGCGATCATATCGCCGATCGCCACTTCATACGCGAGCCACTTGCGGCGGTTGCGCCAATCTTCCTCGTTTATCTTGTGGGCTTTGTAGGCGGTTTTCTCGCGGGCGCGAAAACGGGCGAGCTGCTCCTTTTTGGAGACGTGCATCCAGAACTTGACGACGAGCGTGCCGTGTTCGGTCAGCTGCTCCTCGAAGTCGTTGAGCTCTTCGAAGGCGCGCTTCCATTCGTCTGGACGGGCGAACCCTTCCAGCCGTTCGACGAGGACTCGGCCGTACCAGGATCGGTCAAAGATGGTCACATAACCGTCCCGCGGGATGTGTCGCCAAAAGCGCCAGAGGTAGTGGTGGGCCTTTTCCTCGTCGGTGGGTTTGGCGATGGGGACGACTCGGTAGTGACGCATGTCGATCGCGCTGGTGAGACGGCGGATCGCGCCACCCTTGCCGGCGGCATCCCACCCCTCGAAAACGAAGATCACGGAGCGGCGTTCGGCGTGCATCGCGCGCAGGCTGCGATTGAGACGCCCCAGCCACTTCTCGCGTTTTTCTTCGTATTCGTCCTCGGAGAGTTTCTGGTTGAGCGGCAGGGCAAGCAGGCGTCGAAGGCCGGCGGGGGCAACGGGGCGAGGTCGGGTGGCGGGCTTGGAGGCGATGGCGTGGCGACGCCTGCTGCGCACCAAATGAGTACGAAAACTTTTCGTCAGCAGATCGCCCACCGCAAGATTCCGGGCGCGTGGGTCGGTCGCGTCCAACACGGTCCAGGACGCGCCGGGGCGGTCGGTTTCGCGCACGATATAACGGGCGGTTTCGGCGAGGCGCTCATAGTGTTTATGAGCTTGCCAGTCGTCTTCGGTTACTCTCCAGGCAGTGTCGAGATCGCTCTCCAGGCTGCGAAGCCGGGTGTATTGAGCCTCCTTCGAAAGGTGCAGCCAGATTTTAAGGATGAGCGTGCCGTTGTCGGAAAGCAGTTTCTCGAAATGGCGGATGCGGCGGAGCTCCTGGTCGAGGTCGGCAAGTTCCTTTTTGCTGCTGGCTTCCTCGCGCAAGGTTTCGGTGTACCAAGAATTCGCGAAGATCCCAATTCTTCCGCGAGCCGGCAGGCTGCGCCAAAAACGCCACATGAGCGGACGTTCGCGTTCCTCTTCCGTGGGCGTTTGAATGGAAAACGTTTCCACGCCGCGCGGGTCGAGCCATTCGCCGAGCACATTGAGGACTTCTCCGCGGCCCGCTCCGTCGACGCCGGCGACAATCAGAACCACCTTGGTGGACGAGTCTTTGAGCTGCACCTGCAGCTGGACGAGATGCTCCCGGAGACGGGGCAACGTCTGTTCGTACTGTTTTTTGGGCAACCGCCCGCGTTGGACCCGTGACTTCGCCATTCGGGAAGGAGGGAAGGCGTCGCCCAGCGCTTTGTCGAGCCACGGCTCGGGGCGGCGGAAAATGTCACAGAGGGTCCGCACGCGGAATGGACTGCGCTCGTTCGGCTGGAGAGCCACGGTTCTAGCCATGGTCCCTCGTGGCCGGGATTTTCTGGTAGGGTCACGGTCCCGAGGCTGTCTCGCAACCGCTCCAAGGCCAGCCCTCGCCGCGGCAGCTCGTCACCGCCATGGCTTTGGCTAGGATCGAAAAAATCCGCCTGCTTGAGCGGATTCCGGTCGTCCGCCCTCCCTCGCTGCAAAAACGTTTGGAGTCCGGCCTTTAGGCCGTCCGAAACCCGATTGCGCTCTCTCCGGACGGACTTAAGTCCGGACCCCAAACTCTCTCGTCCGAGCTTCCGCCGGGTGAAGAAACAGTCTTGGGATCGTGGACTCCATCGGAGACGATGCCGTTCGATCTACGGTGTTCTTCTGAGGGTTGCACGAACGCACCCCTGTCGAGCACGGGCGTGCGTCACCCGCAATTGCCGTGACCGTATCTGCCTCTTCGGTAGGCTGGTCGTTTCGGGCGCATTCATGGCTGCACACACTCCGCTTTCCCAACCACCCCGCTCCCTGCGGACGCAGGCGCTTCTAGGATTGCTTCTGGCCAACCTCTTTTGGGGACTGAGCTTTCCGCTGATCAAGGCGCTGGTGGCGCTGCACGATCGCCTTCTGCCCGCGAGCGGCACCTGGTTCGTGACGAGCATGGTGCTCGCACCCCGTTTTGTGTTGGCGACGGCTTTTCTCGTAGCCTGGCAGTTGCTGCGGGGCGGAGGTCTTCGCTGCACCCGAGGGGAAGTGTTTCAGGGCGTAGTCATCGGACTTTTCGCCTCCGGCGGAATGATTTTTCAAAGCGACGGTTTGCAATTCACCGCGGCGAGCACGTCCGCGTTTTTGACCCAGTTTTACGCGATTCTGATCCCGCTCTACCTGGCGGCGAAAACGCGACGCAATCCCGGCGGCCGCGTATGGATCAGTGTGATTCTCGTCATGGTGGGCGTCGCGATCCTGGGGAATTTCGATGGGCGGGAGCTCCGGTTGGGACGCGGCGAGTGGGAGACGCTGCTCGGTTCGTTGTTCTTCATGGGGCAAATCCTCTGGCTGGAGAAAAAGGAGTTCGCGGCGAACCGCCCCGAGAAAATTTCTCTCGTGATGTTCGCGACCGGGGCCGTGGTGTTATTGGCGATGCTCGGAAAGACGACACCGGACGCAGCGTCGGTCGGCGTATTGCTGCGCTCGTTTCCGTGGCTCGTCTCGACGCTCGTCTTGACCGTGGTCTGCACGCTCGCCCCCTACCTGTTGATGAATATCTGGCAGCCGAAGATCGGCGCGATCGAGGCGGGTCTGATCTACTGCGTGGAGCCCATCTTCGGCTCGATCATGGCTCTGTTTCTGCCCGCCTATTTTTCCGTTTGGTTGGCGATCGTGTACGCCAACGAACGGGCCACCTGGACACTGCTCCTGGGCGGTGGGTTGATCACCGCCGCCAACCTACTCATCCAATTGCGACCGCCCGAGAAGAGTTCGGCCTAGGCCGTTGGTATGAAGCTGCTTAGGAAGTAGGAGAAAATCCCGGCCACGAGGGACCGTGGCCCTCCAAGGGAGAAGAGGCGGGCCGATCCGTGGAGGGCCACGGTCCCTCGTGGCCGGGATTGCGCGGCTGCGCGCTGCCAAGAATGCGAAGGACCAACAACGGCGTTCGTTCGTCACGGCAGTTTCAAATCGGGTAAGGCGGGGTTTAGCTTGCGGGCTTCGCTATAGTGTTCCTGCGCTTCGCGGTTCCTTCCGGTCAGCGAATAACTCAAAGCTAGGTTCAAATGCGCGGGAGATGACGTGGGGTCGAGTCGAACGGCGACTTCGAACTGCGCGGCCGCCTCGGCCGGATGGCCGAGGTCACGAAGCGTCACACCGTAGTTGTTTCGCGCCGACGCGGACTCGGGGAATAACTCCAGGGCTCGTGCATGATGGGCCAGTGCCCCCTGCGGGTCTCCGATCTCGCGCAGCGCGGTGGCGAGATTGTTGCGATAGTCGGCGACGTCCGGTGCGAGTTCGACGGCACGGGCATAAAACGCGCGCGCCTGCGCTGGCTCGCGACGGTCTCGATAAACGTTTCCGAGGTTGTTGTGCGCTTTGGGGGAGTTGGGTTTGAGGCGCAACGTCTCGTTAAAATGGAAAATGGCGTCGCTCCCGCGACCGGTGTCGCGCAGGAGATTGCCGAGATTGTTGTGAGCCATCCAGCACTCCGCGTTTTGCGCGAGGGTGGTTTTGTAGAAGGTCTCGATATCCGTATAAAGATGACTTTGACGCCAGGTGAGCAACCCGAGCGTGGCGAGCAAGACGAGCGGTACGCCACGTTGGACGACGGACGGCAACGGGGCGAGCAAGCGTGTCAGCGTCAGGGCGAAACCGGCTATCAAGCCCAGGCTCGGCAGGTACTGCCAATGGTCCGCGACGTAGGAGTAGATAAAACCGTAAACGTTGAAAAACCCCATCACGGGGAAGAGGGAGCCACCGAAGAACAAGGCCGAAGCCAGCAGCCCGCGGGTGCGTCGGCGAAGGGCCCAGGCCAACCCGAGAACGGCGAGAGCGGCGGCTAGGAAGAGCGTTTGAATGCCCCGCTGTGCGGTCATGTCCCAGCGCGGATAGATGAAAATCAGATCGACGGGCCAGGCGAGTTTGCCGACGTAAAACCACACGACCCGGCCGGCGAGGAGGAGACGTCCGACAAACGACAAGATGAACTCGTCTCCCTGCGCCCCCACGTAGTGCTTTTCCACCCACGCCGAGAAAAGTCCCCAGCCGACGCCGACCGCGAACCACGGTAGGAGGGGGAGGACGTCGCGTCGCCATTCGAGCCGGCCGCGTCGCCACCAAAGTACCACCAGCAGAGCCGCGGGCAGCGTCGCGACGGCAGTTTTGCACAACAGCGCGAGGAGAAAACAGGCGGAGGCGAGGACGAAGTCGTTCGTCCGGCGATCGGCATCGAAACGGAGGTAGCACCAACCGGCCGAAAGGTAGAAAACCAGCGAGAGAGTATTCTTCTGTTCGGAGATCCAGGCGACGGATTCGACGCACACGGGGTGAAGCGCGAAAATGAAGCCGGCCAGCCAGGCGCCACGGGCAGACAGACGGAGAAGCACGGCCACGAAAAGGAGGGCTGCGGCCGCGTGCAGGAGGATCCCCACCAGGTGGTAACCGACGGTGGCGTCGCCCCATAGTGCATGCTGCAGCCAGAAAAAACTGTGCAGCAGCGGATAGTACTGCTCGGTCGCTCCCAGCTCGAACCAGATGCGTCCGAGCCCCTGGAGGGAACGAAGGGCGGGGCGGGTCACGTAGTCCGCGTCGTTCCAGATCAAGCCGCCGTGCAGCGCGGGCAAATAGACAAGCAACACCGCCGCCAGCAGAGTCGCGCTGCCAGCGACCGTTCGCCACGACAACCCAGTCGATCGAGCAGGTGAAACGGAAGGCTTCGGCACGTGACGAATCTCAAGATGTCCTGCCCAAATTCAAGCAGTGACGAGCTGGAGTTTTTCGCTGGAGGTTAGCTCGCGTCCGGGGGCTGGCCAGGCGTGCGCGTCCGCGCGCTGCCAACCCACGCGGCTCTCTTTATGACCCGCCTAGCGATTATCGTGTTTTCGGATTGGCGGAAAATCCCGGCCACGAGGGACCGTGGCCCTCCAAGCGAGACGGTGGGGGCGGCGCGCGATCAGAACGTGCCGCGGACGCCGAAGACCCAGTTGGCGCCGTAGTTTTCGAGTATCCGGAGCGCACCGCCTTCGCCTTCCACGAAGGGGCTTTCGTACCAGCGCATGGATTCGTTGAAGACATTTCGGCCAGAGAAGAACACAGAGGCGTAGCGGTTGATTCTGAAATCGCCGCCGACATCCACCATGATGTGGTGGCGCCGGTATCGACCATAGACATCGTCCCACGGAGCATCGGAGCGCGAAACGACACCGGAACGTAAAACGACCCGTTTGTACCGCCAGGCAAGCGTACTCGAAAGGATATGTGGCTGCAGCCTCGACCGTCGCTCACTCGCGTACGCGTGGGTGTAAGCCACGGTAACGGTCGTGCCGCGGAAAGGATCGGGCAGGAAAGTGAGGGTCTGATTGTAGGCGAGCTCCCAGCTTCTGAATCGGACAGGATGCGGGACATTCACACGTGACCGGAATTCATAGTTGGAGTAGACCGGGTCATCTCCGAACCCAAACAGGTCTGCGGAACCCGTGCGCTCTTCGCGCAGGTTGCGAATCGTGTTCTGGCTGATACCCACCGACAGCTGGCTCGTGGAACCGAAGTAGTACGCGGCGCGAGCGGAAAAGTTTTTCGAGTATTCTGGCAAAAGGTTCGGGTTGGGTCCGGTGACAATCTGAGCGTCTTCGTTGACCAGCCATGAACCCGTCAAATGATCCGGAGGCGGTCGTGAAATCGCCTGGTTGTATCCGGCGTGGAGCTCAAGGTTGGGAGAGGGCTTGTACTTGAGTGCTCCCATCGGAAAGAACTTATTGTACTTCTTGGTGCGAACGATGCGTGGTTTCGACAAGTATTGATATTGGTAGCCTGCGATGCTCGTGGGACGGCGCGTGGTCGTGTTGATCGGAAAGCCGGCAGCCGCGACTTCGTTTTCGGTCCGTGGGTCGAACTCCGTGAAATCGCCCGAGGTGGTTTCCCATCGAAGTCCGGTACGCAAGGTGATCCGATCGGTCAGCCGGACCGTGGCCATTCCAAATCCGCTCAGAATCGTTTCCACCATATCGCGGCGGGGTGCGATCTCGCCGTTGTAGTAGTTATCCGCGGTCGCGTTATTGACGAACCACTCTGGGTGGTCGCGAAACAACGTGGCAATCGCGTTGGGGTCGGGACGTGGAACGGTTCCTTGAATTCCACCGATATTGCGGACGGTGAGAATGTTGGTGGTACCCGTATCGAAGAGATGGGACGTGGGATAGGCGGCCCAACTCGAGTTAGCGGTCGTGAAGGTGGGCGCGCCGGTCGTGGGATTGTAGCCGGTCAGGACGTTGCCGCCGGGACCGATGTAGGACCACGTTTCGTTGCTCGTCGTATTCGTGTTCTTCGTGGCCTGCTCGGTCCACTTGCCGCCGAACTTCACGATGGTGGGAAATCGACGCAGAGGCGTTTTCCATTCCGCATCGAGCTGCGCCATGTAGATTTCGGTACGCGCGGTCCGTCCTTCGTTGGTGATACGCGGATTGGAGTAGTTGGCCAAATTCAACCAGTCGGCACCGGAGGTTTGCTGGATCACCCATTCGTGCGATTGGATGTTGGGACGGGTTGCGATGAAGTCGCTCGGGATCGCATTCACCGCTTCCGAACGCGTGTGTCCCCTTTCGAGGGCCTCGTAATTGTTGAAGGAGCGAGAGTAGGAGGACGCCCCGGCGATCACCCATGAATTGGTTTTATATTCGAAACGCGGGATCAGAGTTACCGTGTGGGTCCGCTTGCTGGCGTTGGAGCCGCCCAGCGTAATGTTGCGGGAGGTATTGGTCGCCAGCCCGTCGGTGGTGACTCGAGCCAAATCGCCGAGCGAGTGCTGACGACCGGTGGTGACGGAGGTGTTATTGCTTGCCGCGTTGAACGTGACGTTGCGGTTGTAGAATTCGCCGAGCGCATAATTGTAGATCGTCGAAAGCGACAAAACCAGTCTTCTGGTCGCCTTGAAATCGGTCGTGAACGTGTAGGTGTCCTTCTCGATGTTCTTCGGGCCGTCCTTGAAATCCAGCTGGGTGATGACCAGCGGACGAGGATCCGCTGCGCTGGACGAGCGGTTAAACGTGAGATTGTGGCGGTATTGCTCCGTGTAGGAATTGGCGTGGCTGTGGCTGAGGACGATGCCCAGTCGTTTGTTGAAGAAGACGTCGGAGTAGTCGAAGCTGTAGTTCGGAAGCGCCTTGTGCCGACGCGTTGCATCGGGGCCATAGGTGTCCTTGAAATGAAACTCCTCGGAGTTCATGTTCACACTGAAATTGTATCCAATACGTCGGCCCGAACGGTCGAAGGCGCGCCGGGTTTTCATGTTGATCACACCCGCCGGCGAGTCGGCATCCATATCGGAGCTGGTGGTGCGGAAGACTTCGATCGATTCGATGCTGCTGATCGAAAACGCTTCGAAGCTTGTGGCGCGACCGAGGTCGCCGGTGCGGTTGGCATCGGCGCTCGCGAGCTTCATCCCGTCGAACGTTACCCCGGTGTACTGCGCATCCATACCACCGATACGCGGACCGCGCGTTTCGGATTCGACGTAATCGAGATCGATGCCGGGAAGAAACTTAAGAAACTCGCCGACGTTGCCGTCCGTGGAATCGCCGAACACGTCCGAGGCCACGGACGTGGAGATGTTCATGTTGCGCCGCTGGCTCATGATCGCCTTGGCGTTTCCTTCGCGTTCGCTGGAGACCACGAATTCCTGCAGCTGCACCCGATCGCCCACCACTTTTCGATTTTTTGGGGCGTCGCTCACCAGATCGATTTCGCGGGCGGCGGTTTGGCCCGCGGTGACGGTAAAGGTTTCCTTCGAGACGTTGTAGCCGGTGTAGAACACGCTGAGGGTGACTTCGCCGGCGGGTACGTTGGGAATTTGGAAGGTGCCGTCGCCTTCGGAGGCAGTTTGGAAATTGGTCCCCTCCAAGCGAATTTCCGCGTCGCGTACATACTCCCGAGTGACGGGATTGTAGACCCGTCCGGTTACGGTACCGGTGCCGGTTTGCGCGAACAGGGTACGCGGAAGGCACATCAGTCCGAACGTGAGGCAAAGAGCGGAAAGACCAAAGGCCAGGGAGCGAGCGAAGGTTAAGGCGGTCGTCATGAGGTAAGCGCGTCTAGCCGATGGAAAGCCAAGGCTCTAACGCAGACAAGGTTGCGGAGGGTCACTGTGCTCGGGGGGTTGGGGCGGGGGCACGATTCAGCGAGGAAATCAGAACATGTCACTTGTCAAAATTTCTAAATCGTCAGTCGCGGCAGGAGGTCATGACCTAGAGAATCTCGCTGTACGATGGCCCGTCGCGACTTGCCGATTGCGTCGCTCACAATATGAAGTCACACGGAATCGAAGTTATTTCGGGAAGCTCGGACATCCCTTGGCGGGTTCGGCTCCGAACTCGGCTGGATTGAGCCTTTTGGACTATGGCGTCCGCCTCCCAAATCGCCACGGTCGGAACTCGATCTCGCAACCGTTTCAGGATGGATCCTCTCATCGACCCTTCGCCACTGCCATTGCGTTTTGAGTCCGGCCTTGAGGCCGTCCGAAACCCGGCCCCCCCGGACGGCCTCAAGGCCGGACTCCAAACTACCGGCGAAGGATGACTACTTGGCGGGGGCGGGGACCAGTTTCATCGAGGGTGCTGGCGCTTTGCCGGCGAGGAACATCCCTGCGCTCGAGGTCTTCGGCACCCTTGGCAACCAGCGTAGGATCGACCTTTACACCGGCTTTGGCCAGGGCGGCGTCGGCAGGCAGAAAAAAAAGGTTTCATGGGCGGGTCATCCGACGACGGAACTCTGGCGGAAGAAGAGTCCGCGATGGTAGCACAGAATGGTGGCGAGGCGTAAAGGCCGACGGTGATAATTCCAATTCATTTTCAAGATGAGCACCTTCTGTATCTCGATCCATTTTTTACAGAGAGGACGCAGAACGAGCGGAGGGCGGAGGACTGAGGGCAGAGATTGGAGGTCAGCGGTCGCGGAGCGAGCAGAGGTCGGGGGCCGGGGATTGAACTCTGCTTCTTCTGCTAGCTTCTGTTAAAATGAGTTTGAACGCTCGAAAATCGGAGTAACCGGGGAAGACCTTGTTTCCGTGCCTTTCGCTCCTTTCGGCCCATGGCTGCCGCGAGTTCTCCGTGGTAGAGTGACGGTCCGACCGCGTTAAAGACTCCCAAACCCCGACCAACCTCCCGTTTCAAGCGCGTCACAACTGCGCAAATCACTCATGAAGAGATTGCTATAAAAGAGGTTCTGCCGCCGTTGCTTTCGCTGATTGGACGGACTCTGCTGATTCCGCTGCATTTTCGCGCCGAAAATCTGACTTTTTTTGCCAAGTGCGAGTTTATAAATCCGAGCGGTTCGATCAAGGATCGTCTGGCCATGACAATTTTGTCCGATGCGCGTCGCCGAGTCTTGCTTTTCGGAGAGTCCCCTTGTTGTCACAGCATCGAAGGCGTCGCCGGAGGCTATATCCCACGGTTGCTCAAGGGTTGAAATCGATGGAAAGGAGAATATTCCCAGCGCAGCCTCCATTTCGATGACGCGCCGACTGGCCGTGGAGTTCGGCCTGCCGGCGGGAACCTCGTCGGGCGCGAATGTGATTGCGGCGTTGCGCACCGCTGCCCAACTGCCGGCAGGTTCGCGGGTTGTTACGATTATGTGCGACCGGGCTGAGCGCTACTATTCGACCAAGCTTTTTGTCGCCCCACTTGTACCGGGAACGAACCGGACTAACGTGGGAATAGTCCGTTAACGTCGTCCCTCTTACTGCCATGCACTCGAACCGTTTGCTCCCGAGTTTTTTCACCGTGGCGTTCGCGCTGGTCGTCCTTTCGTTTTCGCTCGGCCTGCAGGCGCAGCCGGTTCGCAATGGCCCGGTCCAGGTCGAACTGGTTTCCCCGGATACCTCTATCCAGCCCGGCAAACCGTTCTGGGTCGCGTTCAAGATGGATCACGATCCGCATTGGCACAGTTATTGGATCGCTGCGGGTACAGGTTATCCGACGTCGGTCGCGTGGACGCTGCCCGACGGTTACGCCGCCGGTCCGATCGTCTGGCCCGCCCCTCACGCAGTCAAAGACACTTCGGGCAAGGTGACCGGCAACGGGTACGAGGGCCGCAACTATTTGTTTACCCAAATCACCCCGCCCGCCGACGCCAAAGTGGGCACGACGGTGACGCTGGCGGCGTCGATCGAGTGGCTGATGTGTCAGGACAGCTGCATGCCGGGGGACGCCAAGCTGGCGCTTAAACTGCCGATCGGCACCGACACGCCAGGGGTCAATGCGTCCGTCGCTCCCGAATTCGACCGGGTGTTTCGGACCTTGCCAAAAAAGGTCGAGGGCTGGACCGCCTCGGCGAGCCGGGAACACGCGAAGTTCACGCTCAAGCTGGTCTCTGCCCCCGGTGCGGCGCACACTCCGATGGAGCTTCACTTTTTTGACGAAAATGGCCTGGTCGATTACGCCGCGCCGCAGTCGGTGACGGCCGACGGCAAGGGCAGCTACACGATCGAACTGGCGGCGGGTGCGGATGCGCCGGCAGATGCCACCGGACTCAAGGGTGTGGTTATCGCGAAGAATGGCTGGCAGTCCGCTTCCGGTGGCCCGGAGGGCCTTTTGGTGAATACATCGTTTTCCGGCGCTGCGTCGAACGAGCCGACGAAGACAGGGGCGGTGGCCGCAGTGGCGACGCCCACCACGGGATCCTCGGGCGGGACCACGCCTCCCACGTCGGGATCCGGCCCCGGCGGGGCAGCGAGCGGCGGAGGAAGTCTCGGCGGTACGCTCTTTTTAGCTTTTTTAGGCGGATTGGTGCTCAATCTGATGCCCTGCGTTTTCCCGGTGTTGGGCATCAAGATTCTGGGTTTCGTCAATCAGGCGGGCAGCAACAAGGCCAAGGTGGTCCACCATGGTCTGGTCTTTGCGGCCGGTGTAATGGTTTCGTTTTGGACGCTCGCCGGCATTCTTCTGGTGCTGCGCGCAGGGGGCGAACAACTCGGTTGGGGTTTCCAGCTCCAATCCCCGGCCTTCGTTTTCGGTATGGCGGTCTTCATGTTGATTTTTGCGCTCAACCTCAGCGGGCTCTTTGAAGTCGGGTTGTCGGCCACGGGTGCCGGCGCCACACTGCAGAGCAAAGACGGCCTCGCGGGCTCGTTCTTCACGGGCATGCTCGCGACGCTGGTGGCCACGCCCTGCAGCGCACCGTTTCTCGCGCCTGCACTGGGTGCGGCCTTGGCGCTCTCGCCGGTGCAATCCTTGATGGTGTTCACGGCGATCGCGATCGGTCTGGGACTGCCCTACCTTTTGCTTTCGATGTTCCCGCAGGCGGTGAAGGTGCTGCCGCGTCCGGGAGCGTGGATGGAAACGTTCAAGCAGTTCATGGCGTTCCCGCTTTATGCGACGGTTGCCTGGTTGCTCTGGGTGTTGGCCGCGCAGACCTCCGGTGACGAGAATGGTCTGCTGATGATCGCCTTCGCGTTCGTGTTGATTGCGATGGCTGCCTGGGCCTATGGCCGTTTCGGCCAGCCGCATGGCAAACCGGCCCGTCGAGCGATGGGCAGCCTCGCAGCCGCCGGCTTGCTGGTAGGGGGCGTCTGGTTGGGTTGGCCGAAGACGGTGCAGGCGGCACCGGCCGACGGCGTGCAGGCGGGCTACCAGGTGGTCTGGCAAAAATGGAGCCCCGAGGCGGTGGCCGCAGCGCAGGCGGCGGGGAAATTTGCCTATGTGGATTTCACCGCGCGCTGGTGCGCGACCTGCCAAACCAACAAGGCGACCGTTTTCTCGTCCAAGGATGTGCTGACGGAGTTCGACAAGAAAGACGTCGTGCTCTTCAAGGCCGATTGGACGAACAAAGACCCCAAGATCACCCAGGAATTGGCCAAGTGGAATCGGTCGGCCGTTCCCTTTAATTTGATTTACGCACCGAACGGGAAAGACCCGGTGGTATTGCCCGAGCTTCTCACCGGCGGAAAAGTGCTCGATGCACTCTCGCAGGCGGCGGGGAAGAGCTGAAGGTGGCGGTGTCCGATGGCGGGCTACGGTCCCTCTTGGCTGGGATTTTCAAGATCCAACGCCGCCGCCCGGCCAGTTGTGAGGATTCGCGCTGTTGACAGCGCGTAAGCGCGCAATCCCGGCCACGAGAGACCGTGGCCCTCCAAGGTACGTGAGGACCGCCGATCCGTGGAGGGCCTCGCTCCGTCGAGGCCGGGATTGCGCGTCCGTGCGCTGCCAATGCACGCATCTTGTGCACAGACGAGCTTACCGATCGCCGTGACTCCGCAGATGTGAAAAATCCCGGCCATGAGGACCGTGGCCCTCCATTGGAACCGAGATCGGCCCTGGACTGCAAAAGCGGTTTCCGGGATCGAACGCCTGACATGGATCGAACCTTCGTAGCCTTCGCCCCTTCGCGAGACAACGATTGAGATCGGAGGAATCGGAAGAGCTCTCGCGAAGGACAGACAAAGATGCGAAGGTTCGAACAGGGTAATCTCCTTTCCGTTTTTCGAATCGAAGATCGAAGACAAACCGGCTCCTTGCATCCTTCGACTTGGCAGCCCGCACTCGGGACTTGGGTTTGCCAGTCGATCGCGTAGGGTCCCCTCAATGCGCTTCCCCGCCGCCGGTTTGCTTTTGCTCGTTGTTCTTGGTTTCGGATCGTTCGGTGCGTTCGTGCGCGCGCAAGCGCCCACGACGACCGCCTCGCCTCCGCCGGCGACCAAGGCAGCCAAAGCCCCGGTGTCGTGGGATGCCGACATGCTCCGTTTCGACGAGGAGGATCGGGCGTCTCCGCCGCCCACGTCGCCGATCGTCTTCACCGGCAGCTCTTCGATCCGCAGGTGGGATGTCTTGCTGCAGGATTTTCCCAAGCATCGGGTTCTGAACCGCGGTTTCGGCGGTTCCCAGCTGAGCGACCTGCGGAAACATTTCGATCGGGCGATTCTGCGCTACAATCCGCGTCAGGTGGCGATTTATTCCGGCAGCAACGACATCGACGCAGGCAAGTCGGTCGAGAGCGTCGTCGACGATCTCAAGGCGATCGTCGGACGTATCCATCAGGAACTACCGAAGACGCGGGTGCTGTATATCTCGAATGCCCTCAATCCGGCGCGTTGGGCGCAGCGCGACAAGGTCATTGCCGCGAACAAGGCGATCGCCGAGTTTCTCGCGCGCGATCCGCGCGACGCGTACGTCGACGTGACGGCCGCGATGCTCGGAGAGGACGGTCAGCCCAAGCCGGAGATTTTCGTCGCCGATCGCCTGCACATGAACCGGAAGGGCTACGAACTCTGGATCCCGCTGATCGAGCCGCTGCTGGTGGCGCCGTGAGGCACCGCGGTTTTGCAAGTAAGGTCCGCTTCTTGGGTACACTCCAAATGACCGCCACCGCAACGCAAAGATCGACTCCCCTTTGCTGCAAAAACGTTTGGAGTCCGGCTTCAAGGCCGCCCGAAACCCGATCGCACTCTTTCCGGACGGACTAAAGTCCGGACTCCAAACTCTATCGTGCGAGCTTCCGCCGGGTTGCGAGACAGTCTCTGCGCGATCTGTGGATAATAAGTTCTGAGGGATAGGCCCGATCGTGCCAGAACTCGAGCGCGTCTCACGCGAAGCAGCGAAGCTTGCGAAGGAAGAGTCAGGCACACGTTGCGTGAAAGATAGCTTGGGGACGAATCGAGCGATCGCTTCGCGGCTTCGCGCCTCTGCGTGAGTAATTCCGAGGTTTGACGACAGGCTCGGGACCGTGGCCCTTGCTCCAGCGGAGGGATCCAACGGAGAGGACGATGGCGACGCTCGGATTTATCCAGCGGTTCTTGAAGGTTCATTTTGCGGCGTACGGATCGCGACCACCGCTCGCCACGTCACTGCGCCCAAGACGACCCCGCCGCCGAGCAGGGCGAGGGGGCTGGGCTTTTCGTCGCGGAGGAGAAGTACCCAGACGGGATTGAAGAGCGGTTCGATGACGGGGATGAGGACGGCCTCCAGTGCGGTAACGTGTTTGATCGCGCGTGCATAGAGCCAGTAGGAAACCCCCAGTTGGACTGCGCCGAGCAGTACCAACGCGACACCTCCGTCCCACGAAAGCGGCGGCGCGTTCAGTAGGGTCGGGAGGCCGACCGCAAAGGCGATGAGGTTGCCCAGGACGATCGATTCCACGGGAGAGCCGCTTTTCTGCTTTCGCATCGTCAGGGTCATCGCTGCAAAACAAATCCCGCTTGCGAAGCCGAAGAGGTTCCCCACCAAGCTGGAGAATTTGAGACCGTCGGCCACGAAGATGGCCATCCCGCCCATCACCGCGACTACCGCCACCCAGTCCGCCCGGGTGGTGCGTTCGCCTAAAAACCAGGAGCCAAAGAGCGCGATCCAGACGGGGGCCGTATATTGGAGAAGGTTCGCGTTGGCCGCCGTCGTCAGTTTGGTGGCCATGACAAAGGTCAGGGTCGTGCCGGCATAGCTCAGCGCGGCGAGCCACTGCAGCCCGGTGAAGCGGAAGCTCAGTGCGCGATTGGTCGCAACGAGGAAGACCGCGGCGATCAACCCGCGGCCTCCGGCCACGGCTAACGGTGGCCATTGAATGTATTTGATGAGCAGACCGCCGAGGCTCCAAAAGCATGCGGCCAGAATCAGCTGGCCAACGGCACGGTTATGGAGCGGGTCACGCACGTATCGATCCAACCGGAAGGATCGGCCCGATTGAAGCATAGAAGGTCGGAGGGAAGGCGGCATTTAAAATGCAGAGGGGAGGTCAGTGGTCGGAAGGTCAGTGCGGAAGGAGGCAAAACCTCGGAGGATTTAACAGGAGGGCGCAGAGGAAGCGGAGGCGGAGGCGCTGCGCGTCGAGAGGACGCGGGGCGGAATGCAGAGGGCGAAGAGGTACGGCGGAGGGTCGGGGTTGGTTGGCGGAGAGCGGACACGTGGATACGGGGGGAAAGGGCGGTGCCTGGGGCCGATTCCCCACTGGACCCTCCCCCCTTGACGGCCTTGGCACCGCACCGGCATGGTGGGGAGATGCAGGATAAACCTCCGCTTCTGACCAAAGCGCTTATGCTTAAGCTGGGGGCGCTTGCGCTGGTTGCAGCGGTTGTGGCGGTGCTGCTTTTGCGTGGGGTCGACCTCAAAGGGCTGATTCACCCTGTTATGGACGCGGTTCGTACGGCGGGTCCGTGGGTGTTCTTCACGGCGATGGCGATCCTCCCGGCCTTCGGTTTTCCGCTGATGGCGTTCTGCCTCGCGGCCGGCCCGGCATTTGGAAACGATCTGGGCTTGGGGGGGATTCTGGTCGGTGCAGCCGCGGCCATTCTCGTCAATGTTGTACTCACTTACTGGCTGGCGCGCTTCGCATTTCGTCCGCTGTTGGAACGCTGGTTGGCCCGACTGGGCTATAAGATCCCGGCGGTCGATCCGGCGGATCAGCTCGAGGTGACGATTCTCGTGCGGATCACCCCGGGTCCGCCTTTCTTCGTGCAAAGCTATCTGCTCGGACTGGCGCAAATTCCTTTCGTAAAATACATCGTCCCGTCGTTTCTCGCTCCCATGCTCAATGTGACCGGGATCGTCATGTTCGGCGACGCCATCGCCCAGGGCAACGCGAAGTGGGCCATGTTCGGAATCAGTTTGATCGTTGCGGCGGGACTGGGGGTGCACATGCTTCGCAAGCACTACGCCAAGCGCAAACAGGAGCAGGCGTTGCTAGCCGCGGAACGGTCGTCGTGATGCGCATTCGCTTTCCAGAGGAGCCCCAGCCGCATTTCGATCCACTTTTAACGGAAGGTCGCAAAGGTAGCAGCAAGGCTTTCCCAAGCCTGGGAATTTTTTCTCTGCTACCTCTTCCGTTCTCCTGTTAAAAAAGGGATCGAGATTCGGGTCTTCGATCGGACGTTTGTCTCCTGTCGAACGCACCTTGGAATAACCAACTTTCTCTCACATGTCGCACTTTAAAAACGACGCTTCTTCGACCGACGCACGGGTGGCCACGGTCAGCGAGTTTACGCGGCGCGTGAAGACGCTCCTGGAATCGGAGATACCGCCCGGCTGGGTGCGGGGCGAAGTCTCCAACGTCCGGAACCAGGCGAGCGGCCACGTCTATTTTTCGCTCAAGGACGGCGGCGCCCAGCTGTCGGCGGTTCTTTTTCGTGCAGATGCACTTCGCCAATCGGTCGTCTTGCGAGATGGCCAGCAAGTCGTCGTTTTTGGGCAAGTGAGCGTGTACGAGGCGCGCGGCAATTACCAGTTGATCGTGCGCGCCGTCATTGAGGACGGCGTGGGTCGGCTCCAACGCGAATTCGAGGCGTTGAAGCGTCGGCTGCAGGCGGAAGGGCTGTTCGCTCCCGAACGTAAACGGGCGTTGCCAGAGATGCCCCGCACCGTGGGATTCATCACCTCGCCGACGGGTGCCGCCGTCCAAGACTTCGTTAAAATCATGAAGCGGCGCGGGTGGCGGGGGCGTTTGGTGATTTTGCCGGCGAAGGTGCAGGGGGAGGGTGCGGCCGCGGATCTGGTCGCGATGCTTCAGCTGGCGGCGAGCCTGGCGATTTTCGATCTGCTCGTGATTGGACGAGGCGGCGGCAGCCTGGAGGACTTGTGGGCATTCAACGAAGAGCCCGTGGTGCGGGCGGTGGCGGCGTCTCCCATCCCGACGATCTCCGCGGTGGGGCATGAGATCGACGTGACGTTATGCGATTTCGCGGCCGACGTCCGGGCGGAAACGCCCAGCGGCGCCGCCGAACTGATCTCGAGTCGATTTGTCGCCTGCGCGGAGCGGGCGCAGCAGGCGGGTTTGGATTTGCAGCGGCGCGTCGAGGCGGGTTTTTCCGACCTCCGCAGACGACTCGATCATCAGAGCGCGCGCTTGCGGTTGCTTTCGCCGACGGCACGGGTGGAACAGGGGTTCCTGCGCCTCGACGATTTGTCGAACCGCTTGCTGGCGGCGCTCGACCGTCACCTGCAATCGCGCCGTCGTCAGCTCACTCACGCGGCTCATCACCTCGCCCGGCGTTCGCCCGAGATTCGGGTGCAGATCGAATCGCACCGCTTGCTGGCCTTGTGGAAACGCCTGCAGGCGGTCAGTCCCGCGTCGGTTTTGAATCGCGGCTTTGTGATTTTAAGGGACGAGCAGGGCAAGCCGGTCATGCGGCGCGCCGAATTGCAGCCCGGAATGCCGATCGCCGCAGAGTTCGCCGACGGCACCGGACGTCTCCGGGCGGACTGAGAACCCTCCCAGGCGGTCCTAGAACGATCACGGTCCCGAGGTTGTCTCGAATCCCGTCGAAGCTCGGACGGTAGAGTTTGGAGTCCGGACTTTAGTCCGTCGGAGAGCGTGCGATCGGATTTCGGACGGCCTGAAGGCCGGACTCCAAACTTTTTGCAGCGACGGTGACTCGATCTTTGCGTCGTGGTGGCGGTTGACCGGGATCTGCTCGAGTGAGCGGATCTTTTCGGTCTGAGCCCAGGCTATGACGGTGACGAGGTGCCGCTGCGAGGGCTCTCCCAAGTGCGAATGCGAGACACCCTCTCCCTCGTGGCCGGGCTTGTGCGTCCACGCGCTGTCGATCGCGCATCGCTTCACGCATCGAACGCGCAGCCCGATGCCAGCAAATCCCGGCCTCGACGGAGCGAGGCCCTCCACGGGAGACTTGGACGCTAAACGCCTTGGCTAGAAGGGTTACTCGTGCGAAGAAACGGCCTCGTCGTTCCGCGGGGTCGATCATGGTGGGACGGCCGGGTGGTTTTGGTTTACGGCGAAGCGACGCGGACCTTATCGGCCAACGAGTTGGCAAAAACGATCTGTGCGCTGGAATAAAACCCGGGAACGGTTACTCTTAGGATTATGATGAATCTACGCTTTATTACCCTCCCGCTCGCGCTGGTGGCGGCCGTCGGTGCGTTGTGGGCAGCCGACAAAAAACCCTCTCAAACACCTATGGCTAAGGACGCTCTTGAATGTAAACCCGGCGAGATCTCCGCCTGCGGACTCCCCTCGAATGTCGTGATCGACATGAGCAAAGCGAAAGTGCAACGCACCGACGAGGAGTGGAAAGCGTTGCTCACGCCGGAGCAGTTTCGCGTGGCCCGCAAGCAGGGCACCGAGCCTGCATTCCGGAACGCGTTTCACGATAGCAAAGCGGATGGCGTCTATTTCTCGGTCTGCAGCGATACGCCGCTTTTCGACAGCCGGGACAAGTTCGACAGTGGCACGGGCTGGCCAAGCTTTTCCAAGCCCATCGAGCGCGCGTTCATCGGCGAGCATCGCGATGTTTCTTACGGAATGCAGCGCGTGGAAGTGCACTGTAAACAGGACGGCGCTCACCTGGGCCACGTTTTCGACGACGGTCCGAAACCCACGGGACTGCGTTACTGCATCAACAGCGCTTCGCTGAAATTCATGCCCCGCGCCGAGTATAATGCGTGGGTCGAGAAGAATAAGAACCCTTAACGCGCAACGGACATCCCGGACCGGTCGCTGCGTCCGCTCCCCCTCGTACATTTCGACACAGGCCCGACGGCCTGTGTTTTTTTGTGCCCGCGTCTCAGAAAGTGGATCCACGTTCCCCGAAAACCGTGGAGGACACAGACCCGCATGCCGTGTTGTCCGTAACCCCGTTTAGATGGCGGGGAATTTAAGCCACTTCGCGCCCTTCTTGGAGCTTTTCACGGCCGTCTCGATGAAGGCCATGCCGAAGACACCATCGTCGATCGTGGGGAAGTCGTAGCTCTTCTTCGGCTTCCGACCGCTGACATCGTCGGCGATGGCTTCCGCCGCCGCCAAGTAGACGTTGGCGAACGCCTCGATGAAGGCCTCGGGATGTCCGAAGGGCGTGCGCGAGTATTTCTGAGCGATCTCCGAAAGGTAGGAGTTGCCCCGGCGCAGCACCTTGCGCGGCTGGTTGACTTCTTTGACGATCAGCTCGTTGGGGTCTTCCTGCCGCCATTCGAGGGAGCAGATTGTACCGTAAACGCGGATACTGAGGTTGTTTTCGTCGCCGTTGGCGATTTGCGACGCGAAGAGCACGCCCTTCGCTCCGCCTTTAAAGCGGAGCAGACAGTTGCCGTCGTCATCCAGCTGCCGTCCGGGAATGTAAGTCGAAAGGTCCGCGCAGATTTCCTCTATTTCCAGTCCGGTCACGAACCGCGAGAGATTTTCCGCATGGGTCCCGATATCGCCCATACAATTCGAAACGCCGGAAATCGTCGGGTCCATCCGCCAGTTGGAGATTTTACCGTCGGCCTTGTTTTGCAGCGCGGTGATCGCGTAGCCCTGCGGGTACTCCACGACGACTTTGAGGATTCGCCCCAGCTTGCCGGTGCGCACCATCTCCCGCGCTTCCTTCACCATCGGGTAACCGGTGTAATTGTGCGTGAGCGCAAAGACCTTGCCGGTCTTGCGGACCACGTCGCGGAGCTTCTTGGCTTCCGCGAGGGACAGCGCGACCGGCTTATCGCAGATCACGTTGATCCCGGCCTCGAGGAAGGCCTTGGCGATGGGAACGTGGGTGTTGTTGCGCGTGACGATCGAGACGAAATCGACGCAATCTCCGGGCGGAAGCGCGCGCTCCGCCTTCACCATCTCTTCGTAGGTCCCATAGACCCGGCTGGGATTCAGATGAAAATCCGCCCCGGAGAGCCGCGATTTTTCGGGATCGCCGGAGAAGCATCCCGCGATGAGTTCGATTTTACCGTCGAGCGCGGCGGCCATGCGGTGAACGGCGCCAATAAAAGCGCCGCGTCCGCCACCGACCATGCCCATGCGAAGTTTTCGATTGAGATTCATTGCTGCGAAAAGAAGTGAAGGGAGAAGCCGAACGAAACGGACAGGGCTAGATTTTAACGGGTTTTCCGGTGGAGGCGGACTTGTAGGTGGCGTCGATGATCTTCATCAGCGCGACCGCCTGATCCGGGGTGTTCAAGGGGGCTTCGGTTCCCTCGATCGTCGCGACGAAATTCGCCGCGGAGCGGGTGCGCCCCATCGTTTCGTCGGCGGGGACCGCCACCGAGCGGTTGACCGAACGGCCGTTTTCCTGGGTGTACAACTCGCAGGCGTCGATCGCGGTGTTTTCCATCCCATCGATACCGAAGAGGCGCTGCACGAGACCGCCGCCCTTGGTGCCTTGGAAGGCGACCGAGACTTCTTCGCGTTTGACCATCTCCGCCCAGGAGATTTGCAGGGAGACGATCTGGCCGGTCTTGAACTTGATCATGCCGTGACAGGCGTTTTCCACGTCGGTCACACCCTTGGCAACGTCGGGGATGCCCCACGGGCCCTTGAAAGCCTTGTCCTGAATGAAGTCGTTAAAGGTTTGCGCCAGAACCCACTCGGGCTCGGGGTAATCCATGAAGTACAACGACAGGTCGAGCATGTGGAGCAAGTCGATCAACGGACCGCCCCCGGAGAGCGCTTTCGTCGTGAACCAGCCGCCGAAACCGGGAATGCCGGTGCGGCGAATCCACTTGGCCTGGGCGGAGTTGATCCGACCGACTGCGCCCTGCTTGATGTAGTCCATCATCGCATACGATTCGGGGCGTGCGCGGTTGTTGAAGTTGAACATCAACGTCTTCTTGGCCGTCTTGGCTGCCGTCTGCATCGCCACCGCCTCCTTCGCGGTCATCGCCGGGGGTTTTTCGCAGAAGACATGTTTGCCCGCCTTGAGTGCCTGCAGCGCGATCGGTGCATGGTACTTGTTCGGAACGATCACCGAGACGGCGTCGAGACCGGGCAGCTTCAGGAGCTCGGCGACCTCGCCGAAGTGCAGGGGGATTTTTTCCC